>Ga0206797_1002_pt2 | contig 87317 bp, 84 predicted proteins | sample Alteio_BWOrgCont_69_FD_152894 | JGI IMG/M metagenome (GOLD analysis project Ga0206797, IMG submission 152894) | Enriched cells from forest soil in Barre Woods Harvard Forest LTER site, Petersham, Massachusetts, United States -... | ecosystem: Environmental > Terrestrial > Soil > Temperate forest >...
GCATAATGATCAAAGTCGGCCGTATCGTCCGTGGTGGTAAAAAAACGCTGGGTGCCATTTTTAGTAAGCTCGCTATCCATTTCGGGATGCCGCTGAAGATAAATAATCATACATTTCGGAAGCCAGTATTACACCTGTTTTTGCTGCGCAGATTATTTAGTTATCAAGTTCTTGTTTTAATTTTCCCCTATCGAAATACTCATGCAACGTGCTTATTATCTTCTCATTGTAAATCATTCGTGCGAAATGTCATAGCTTAGATTACCTGCTCCGTTAGGAGCAAAAGGTCGGTAGAAAATAATGAAATACGATTTTTGCGCCGTAGGTGCAATACTTAGCAAACCATTTATTCCAAAGGTTTAAAAATATATCGCTCATCGTGTTCCACCTCAAACTGTTTTAGAAATTGTTTATACTCCTCTAAAAAAGTCTTTTTTTTGTGATGCTCCTCCTGGTTTGCTATATACTCCGATACTACTTTTATTTGCGAGCGCGAGTAAGAAAATGCGCCGTATCCTTCCTGCCATCTAAAGGTTGATGAATTAAATTTCTCTTTGTTTATCCATTCAGAAGAATCGCTTTTAACAATTCTCATTAAATCAGAAAGAGATTGATTTGGCCTGAATCCGAAGAAAAAATGCAAATGATCAGGCATACTGTTTATAGCAATCATTTTGTGCCCGTTATTTTGAACAATTCCGGTCATGTATTGCTGCAAGCGTTCTTTCCACAGTGGCTGTATAACAGCCCGTCTATATTTTACCGCTACGACGCATTGAATATGTATTTGGGTGTAGGTATTTGCCATAGTATCACTAATTTGACATAAATATAATGTCTTTAGATATTATCGCTAACAAAAGTATTCATCTCCAAAATATTGTTGATAGCCAGTGGCCTAAGTGTCGCACCTACGGCGCGCGAAACTTCTTTGTGGCTTGTTTTCTACCGACCTTTGATCCCTATGGGATCCTCCGGCAAATTTGGTTACATTCTAAGGCTCATTTTTTCACCAACTTTTGATCCCTACCGGGCTTCTCTATGTAATAAGATACTTCATGGTTAAAATGAAATCAAAACCTTCGGGTTGAAATAATTTTTAGGGTTTATGATGGTTCCATCATAAAGTAAAAATTAAAACATACTTTCCAAATAGATTTCCTGCTGTATATAAAGAACTAACACTTTATTTCTGCAAACCGCGATTTTACAGGTTCAGAAAAGAATATCTCCGCATAATGATCAAAGTCGGCCGTATCGTCCGTGGTGGTAAAAAAACGCTGGGTGCCATTTTTAGTAAGCTCGCTATCCATTTCGGGATGCCGCTGAAGATAATCAACCAGGCTTTGCGCAACAATGTCTCCCTGCGAGATTACTTTAACCTGTCCCTGTAAATAAGCATTGATCTTTTGCTGCAATAAAGGATAGTGCGTGCAGGCCAGTAAAAGCGTATCGATGTTTGGCGATTGCGCCAATACCTGGTCTAGATATTTTTTTACAAAATAGTCTGCACCGGGTTGATCATGCTCCCCATTCTCGATGAGCGGCACCCAAAGCGGGCAGGCCTGCTGATAAACTTTTACCTGAGGAAAAAAATGAGCGATCTCTAAGAGGTATGAACCCGATTGTACAGTGCCTTTCGTGCCAAGCACGCCGATTTCATTTGTTTGCGTGTAGTTACCAATAACTTCGGCGGTGGGCCTGATAACGCCCAGCACCCTTTTTGAAGGGTCTTCTTTTTGCAGATCCTGTTGTTGTATAGTGCGGAGTGCCTTCGCAGAAGATGTATTGCAAGCCAATACAATTAAAGGACATCCCATTTTAAAGAGCCATTGAACGCACTCCCAGGTATACTGATGTATACTCTGAAAGGAGCGGTTGCCATAAGGTGCTCTTGCCGTATCTCCTAAATATATATAATCATATCCCGGGAGTTCTTTGATAATCGACTTAAAAACGGTGAGCCCACCGTAGCCTGAATCAAAAATCCCGATAGGTTTGTTTGCTAACATTGGCGCAAAAATAGAAAAAGCGCTCCGTATTTACGGGCGCTTTTATAAATGGTTAATATTTAGCGTATTATTTTAACCCCAATTTCAATTTAACAGCCGCCATCATATCATCACCGTCAGGGGATACGATCAACGTTGTTTGCGACGAATCCAGCACGTAAGTATAGCCTTTTTCTTTGGCTACCTCGGTTACTGCTGCACGCGCCTTATCAATTAAAGGTTTCGACAGTTCATTTGTTTTGGCATCAACCTGCTGCTGTGCATTATTTTGGAAATCCTGCATGCGTTTTTGAATGTCCTGTAACTCAGCTTGCTTGGCTGTACGGGTGGCATCTGTCATGGTACCGCTGTTTTTCTGGAAATCCTGGCCTTTTGTCTGCAACTCATTGTTCATTACCGTAAGCTGATCGATAAACTGCTTTTGATAAATGTCAATATTGGTCTTTATAGTTTTGGCTTCTGGCATCTGACTGATTAACGCCTGGAAATTTATATAGCCAATTTTAGTTTGTGCCTTGGCAAAGTTGCCTATTGATAACATGCATACTGCAACTAAAGCAACTTTAAATAGTTTTTTCATTTTTCTTTTTGTTCTGTGTTTAAAAATAGTGGGATTATTATAATTTAAAAAATTTATTTTGCAAATACTCCTGGTTTTAATCCCAGGCGGGTTATAACGTCAGCGCTCTTATCATAACGCGGACTGGCATACAACATGATTACTTCACTGTTCTTGTCAAATATCATGTCAAGGTTATCATTTTCGGCAACGGCCTGTATAGCTTTTGCCATTTTATCCTGTATTGGTTTGATCATCGAGTTACTGCGTTGAGTTAACTCGCCATCAGGACCAAACTTCTGATTTTGAAAGTCTTTAGCCGATCGTTCCTTATCGGCAATTTCAGCCTCACGGCGTTTTTTCATATCAGCCGTCATCAAAATCTGGTCGGCCTGGTATGCTTTGTATAAACGGTCAATTTCCTGGAAACGTGAATCCACTTCTTTTTGCCATTGTGCCGACAATGCGCTTAATTGCTTTTGCGCCGAAACGTATTCAGGCATGTGTTTTAAAATATAATCCGAATCTACGTAAGCAAAACGTTGAGCTATAGCCGCAGTAAGCGTCATAAACGTAAAACCCAGTATTAAAATTATTTTTTTCATCACAATTTTCCTCCAAATTAATTAAATCCGCCGTTTAAGCTTTGAGAAATTGAAAAACTAAACTGGCCTTTATTTGCAGAAGGAATACCAGGGATTTTGTCGAACCCATATCCATAATCAAGGCCAAGCAAACCAAAGATAGGTAAAAATACTCTTGCTCCAATACCTGCAGAACGCCTGACATTAAATGGATCAAATTTATCAAAACTATTCCAAACGTTGCCCGCTTCAGCAAAAGATAAGAGGAAAATAGTTGCCGACTGACTCTGAATAACCGGGTAGCGAAGCTCGAATGTGTATTTATTATAAACCGTGCTGCCCGGATTGGTATCAACTGTATAATTTGTCCCAACCGGAATTACTGAAAAGTTTTGATATCCTCTTAAGCCGATGATATCACTTCCCTGCAAAAACTGGTAACTCTGCATACCATCGCCGCCCAATTTAAAGCGCTCAAATGGTGATGCGGGAACTTCAGAATTGTACTCGCCCAAAAATCCGAAACGAACCTGCGACATCAGCACCAACTTGCCGCTTATCCGCGTGAACCACTGTGCATCATACTTAAATTTATAATACTCAACAAAATGGTAGATCTCTTCGGGTGTAGCAATCTTATAATCCGTACTGTTAAATAATGAGTATGGCGGCGTACCCTGGATAGTTAACTTGATGTTTGACCCTGATGTTGGGTAAATAGGCGCATCAAGAGAATTGCGCGTTAATTCCTGCGTAAGCTTGATATTGTATGATGTACCGTTTGTAAACAAGTATCCGGTATAGTTGTCGAGATTGTAGTGGTCAACATTTAACGAATAATTTAGCTGGAAATAGTTATCCGGCCAGTTTAAACGTTTACCCAACGTGATGCCCACGCCATTTATCCGTAATTTATTATAAAGCGGATCTGTTGTTGCATAATATTGCCCTGTGGAGCTTAACTGTGTATAAGCAGATAACGCAAAATAAATAGGCTTTTTACCTCCCAGCCAGGGCTCTGAAAAGGTGAACGAAAAATTCTGGTACGTACGCCCGCTTGATTGCCCTCTTAAACTTAGTTTTTGGCCATCACCTTTAGGCAAAGGTTTATAATCCTTGAGGTGAAAAATATTTTTTAATGAGAAGTTATTAAAAGTAAGTCCCAAAGTACCCACCAGCTGACCGCCCCCGAAACCACCGGAAAGCTCAATCTGATCCGACGGCTTTTCAACAACGTTATATACAATATCAACGGTACCATCCTGCGGGTTTATGTTTGTTGGTTTAGGTTCGGTTTTTTGATCATCGAAATTGCCCAGCTGACCTATTTCACGGGTACTGCGTATTAAAAGCGCTTTGTTAAACTTCTGCCCGGGTTTGGTCCTTATCTCACGCATAACCACTTTGTCGTTGGTTACATCATTTCCTTTAAGTATAACGCGATTAATTGTATACTGGGGCCCTTCATATATCCTGATATCCATATCCACGGTATCATTATATATTTTTGTTTGCACCGGATCGGCATTATAAGTTAGGTAACCATCATTTAAATAAAATGACGAAACGTCGTCATCATTCGGTGTTGGACCGCTTAATCTTTTATTTAATTCCTCCTCGCTAAAAACATCACCTTTTTTTACTTTTAGTATTTTGGCGAGCAAATCTGCCGGGTACTTGGCATTTCCTGAAAATTTGACATTACCAAAATAATATTTATGCCCTTCAAACACTTTAATTTTAACACCAACGGTATTTTCGCCGGTTTTAAAAACTGTGTCACTTATAATTTCGGCATCCCGGTAGCCTTTACCCTGCATTTTTTCTATCAGGTTTTGCTTATCCTCGTCGTATTTATCCTGTTTAAATTTCCGGGAACCAAATACGTTATAAAACTTCTTTGTGCGCGTTTTTGACAGGTACTTTCTAAGGGCTTTGGATTTAAATGCCGAGTTGCCGGTAAAAGTGACCTCCGTTATCATCACCTTTTGTTTTTTATCAATAAAAACGTCGAGTATCACACTATTCGCATCACCCGGATCCTTTCGTTGCTTAATGTTAACGGTAGCATTTAAAAATCCTTTCTCATTATAGTGTTTTTTAATGATCGCCGTTGTTGTGCTTAATAAATTCTCATTTACAACCTTACCTGTTTTATCAGATAATTTTTTCTGTATATCTTCAACCTCTCCCTTACGTATCCCGCGCAGGTTCATTTTAGATAACCGGGGGCGCTCAACTACCACAATTTCAAGATAGATGGTATCCAGGTTTATTTTTGTAACGTTCAACTGTACGTCGTCAAATAAATTCTCCTTGTATAGATTATTTATTACCGCAGCATTTGCTTCGCCCGGCAGGTTAATGCGGTCGCCCTTGTTTAACTTTGATATTTGCAGCAAAACATCTTTATCCAGGTATTTTGTACCGGTAATGGTAACACCGCCGATAATATAATCTTTGGGCTCCAGGTAACTCAAACTATCAGGCGGTATTGATTTTGACAGCGAATATCTTGGCTGGTTCGAAACCTGGGCCAAAACAGCAGTACTCAGCACAGTAAAAAGAATAGCAAAAAGGAATTTATTCATTCGAATATTTAAGTGGCTAAAAATAATTTATACAGTTGTTAAAAAGTGTTAAAAGTAAAAATTTAGTTGACCTGCTCGCTGGTCATGCCAAAACGGCGCTCACGTTTCTGAAAATCAAGGATTGCTTCAAACAAATCTTCCTTCCGGAAATCGGGCCATAACTTTGAAGTGAAGTATAACTCGGCATACGCAATCTGCCAAAGCAAGTAGTTGCTTATACGATATTCGCCGCTGGTTCTGATCATTAGTTCAGGATTGGGCATGCCATTTGTATATAAATTGCTCTCGAAAACTTCTTCATTGATATCGTCAATAGTTAATTCACCTTTCTGCACTTTACAGGCAATGGTTTTTACAGCGTGTAAAATTTCACGTCTTGAACTATAGCTTAACGCCAGCGTTAGTACAAGCCCTGTATTTGCCGAAGTTTTGTCAATTGCATTTGCCAGTTCGCTATGGCACTTAGAAGGCAGCATATCCAAATCGCCAATTGCCATTAAGCGCACGTTGTTTTTCATGAAAGTTTCAATTTCTTTATGAATGGTGTTAACCATTAATTCCATGATGGCCATAACCTCAAGTTTTGGCCTGTTCCAGTTCTCAGACGAAAAGGTATATAATGTAAGATATTTAATCCCCAATTCAACGGCACCTTCAACCACGTCCCTAACCGAACGTACGCCGTTATGGTGACCGAATATTCTTAACTTGCCTTTGTCCTTTGCCCAGCGGCCGTTACCGTCCATTATGATGGCAATATGCTGCGGCAATCTTAACAAATCAATCTGCTCCTTATAACCCATCTTTGTTCATTTGTTCATTAGTCTCCCTAATTCTTTGGTTTACGCCATCAATTAGTAACTAATGATTACTTATTATAAGCCGTAATTATGGCTCATAAAACATGATTTTATCAAAATTTATCCCTCGGGCAGCTTATATAATTTGCCGTGGATTAATCAATTAAGTAAAATCAGCCTGATTTTAACCCTGTTTTCTGCAACAGGTGCTATTTTTTTCAGGGGACAAAGGTAAAACTTAATTGCATTTCTTTTAGTATGCAGGCAGAAAAGAAAATGTTATTGTTGTGAAGTACTCCGAAAGTCGGAAAAGTCCGGAAAGTCGGGAAAGATAAAGAGTCGGAAAAGTCCGGAAAGTCCGAAGTCGGGAAAGATAAAATGCTGGCAGGAAAGGAAGAGACATGCGGAATCCGATCGATTAACTGTTCAGCAGCTATTCTTCTTCCAGACTTTCGGGCTTTTCAGACTTTCGGACTTGCGACTTCGGACTTTCCCGACTTCCTCAATATATCCCTTTTTGTTTTAAAAGATCAATATCGGCAGGTAATATTTTTGCAATTGCATATGAGGGTACGGCTGTTATATTAATTTCGTCAAGTGCATCCACAAGGTTAGCGTATACAGAATGATCAGTTGGCTTTATTAATACCATCATCCCTTTGCCTGTAGAAGCAAATACCTTTTTACCTGTCTCAATTATTGCCATACGCATCTCCTTGCCATAAGCAGTAAGTGCAGGAGTTGTTAAAGGTTTACTGGCCATCCCCAGGTACCATAGCGCCTGGTTATTTTTACCAAGGCAAATCGTCATAGTGGTTTTGTCTGAAACCGGACCCGGAGGGCCGTCTGCAGGCATAACCACCGGCATTATCCTCGGCTTTGTAAGTGAGGTAGTGAGCATAAAAAAAGTGATCAGCAAAAAAGCGAGATCGACCATTGCGGTAAGGTCAACACGAATCGGCATTTTCCCTGCCGAACGTTTACCATTCGATTTTCCGGAGGAAGAATTTAGCTCAGCCATGATTTTAAAGTTTAAGGTTAAACAATTGGTTATCAGTAGTACAAGTGCCGCTGATGTTGTTTAAACGCGGACGTTGAAAGTTTATTGCAACAAAGATGCAATTATTTAGATGTGCAGATGGGGACGATGTGCAGATGTGCGGATATGCAGATGTGCGGATGAGGAGATGTGCAAATATGCGGATGATTTAATAAATGAAAATTACATAATTTGGCGTGTTATTCGCTACTCACTACTTACCACTCACTACTTACCACTCACTACTTACCACTCACTACTCACCACTCACCACTCACTACTCACCACTCACTACTCACTAATAATAGCATTTGGAAGTGATAAAGGTATAGGATAACCCCACTTGTACAAAAAAATAGGTATCGCGCGGACTTAGATCACCTCGTTGAGAACCGGGCGAGCCGATGTAAACGCCTGTTTTTTCGCCTGACCTGTCGGACAACGCCAATGAAAGGGGAGTTTTAAGTAAACCATGCGGCGGATAATTACCGCTTACGTCGTCGAGGTAGTCGGTATTTGGATTGCGGTAACCGATATCTGCCCTTAAAGTCCATCTGCCTAAAATGTTATATTTAATACCGGCCCCGTAGGGTATGGAAAGCGCCATTGACTTATACGGTTGTACCTGTCCTTCCGTTTTATTATCCCTGAGCGACACTTTTGATCCCTCATATATAGTAGTAGGCGAAAAATTAAGCGATGCAACACCCAGGTAGATAAAAGGCGTGAATTTATTTCTACCGATTTCGGGTATATATTTCATAAAATTAAACTCGCCCATTAACGCTATCTCGCTCAATGTACTGGTAAAACTTAAATTGCGATTGCGAAACTGCTGGCTACTCGAATTACTATCGGCGGCACTGATAATACCAAAAGTGTAGTTAAGCCTCATCGAAAGGTACCCGTTAAAATTTCTCTCAACAAAAGCACTGGCTGAAATACCGCTAACTTTAATTGGATTATTTATGTTCAGATCGCCCATATAGCCCGACCCGCCAACAGCCGCACCTAACTCCCAGGTTTGCGCCTTCAAATTACACGAGATAAAAACTAAAAATATAAATGCTGCAATTTTCGGCATCAGGCAAATTTAATAGTTGCGGGCATCGAGCCCCCACAACAATTTGTTTCTTAACGTTGATAAGTAGCTTTCATTATTTAAACGTATAAGATTTAACCGGAATCCGGCCTTGCTAACCCGGAACCGCATGGTTTTATCTATTACGGCTGTCCTTGAATCGCATGATACAAGGTAATTGGCACTGCGGCATTCCACATCAAAAGAAAGCGTACTGCTATCAGGTAATACGATAGGCCGCACATTAAGGTTATGTGGAGAAACCGGCGTTAATACAATACTGTTTGACTGGGGGAAGATGATGGGGCCGCCGCAACTTAAAGAATACGCGGTAGAGCCTGTTGAAGTAGATATGATAATACCATCTCCCCAATATGAATTTAAAAACTCTTCATCCAAGAAAACGTGTGTGGTGATCATCGCTGAGTCATCGCGCTTATGAATAGTAATATCATTAAGGGCAAAATTGTCTTTACCAAATATTTCCAGTTCCGAGTTTAAGCTCAATAGTTCCCGGCTATCCAGCGTAAACTCTTTATTAACTACAGCATGGATCGCCGCCGCAATATCGCTTTTATTAATACTCGCTAAAAAGCCAAGCCGGCCAAAATTGATGCCTATAATCGGTATGCCCGAATCGCTAATCACAGTAACCATGTCCAGCAGCGTGCCATCGCCGCCCAGGGTCAAAAAAAGATCAATAAAGCCCTTTATCTGGTCGGTACGCTCCAGTACTTTGTACTGTATCGTAATGTTACCTTTTAAATAATTATCGAGCTGATGATGGACATAGATCTCCACCCCATGCTGAATAAGATTATCAAATACCTGCTGTATGTAAGGAAGTACCGCCGGATCATTAAATGGCCTGCCGTAAATTGCTATTCTCATTGTTCATGGTTGATGGTCCATAGACCATAGTCCATGGTCGATAGTTAACTTATTTTTATAACAGCGAAACGAACAAAATTAATATCTTTCTATGGTCTATCGACTATGGTCCATCGACTACCTACAAATTAAGATAATTCATCAATGAATCGTACCTGTCTTTCGAATTATCGTTATCGCCGCTATGATTAAAGGTTGCTTTTATATCATACTCGTACCGTAAAAACGTGGCGATTATGGCGGAAATATCTTGCTTATTAACCTTTAACGTTACTTCCATCCTGGTTGAATCGGGGAACGTACGTACATACGAGCTTAATATCTGGGCATTGTCCGATTCGACTATCTGGGCCATGTGGGCCAGTGAATTGTTTTTGTTATTGATCTCAAGCACAATTATGCCGCCTGGTTTTTCAACCGAAGTAAGGAGCGCAAAATATTCGGTAAGCGAGTTGATGGAAATGAGCCCTAAATAATTCTTTTTGGCATCCAGTACAGGCACAACGGTTAGCTTCCGTTCGTAAAACATGCGGATAACATCGTATATGTGCTGATCTTCCAATACATAGGGATTAACCAGCGAAAGCGCAAGCGCACCGATTTGGGTTTGGTAATCGCTCTCTCCTACCAAGTCATCTTCAGAAAGCAAACCCAAAAACTGTTCTTCATTGACAATCGGCAGGTGCCTTATGCGAAATTCGACCATACGGTCAACTGCCTTCTGAATACTATCAGAGGTGTGCACGGGTGGAATCGCATCAGCAACTAATTCAATTGCAAGCATATTATACTATAATTCGTTCTAAAAATCCTTTTAACACTTTGTTAAACTCCTCAGGTCGCTCCATCATCGGCGCATGACCACATTTGTCTATCCAATGCAGCTCCGAATCGGGTAGCAGTTGATTAAACTCAACAGCTACTTCCGGAGGTGTAATTTTATCATCCTTGCCCCATATTAATGATACGGGAATATTTATTTTGTGTAAATCCTTTTTCATATTATGACGTATGGCTGACTTGGCCATAGCCAGTATCCTTATTACGCTATGTCGGTCATTAATGATTCTAAAAACATCATCAACCAACTCTTTTGTTGCTGTTTCGGGATCGTAAAATGTAAATTCAACCTTTTCCTTTATAAAATCATAGCTCCCCCGACGTGGAAATGAGCCACCAAAAGCATTTTCATAAAGCCCGGAGCTTCCGGTTAATACCATCGACCTGACGATTGACGGGTGCGACAATACATATATCAAAGCAACGTGCCCCCCCAATGAGTTACCCAACAGGGTTACATCTGTTAAACGTTTATACATCACAAATTTATGCACGTATTTGGCCAGGCTTTTTACCCCGGTAGTTAGCAACGGCAGGTCATATATAGGTAGTATAGGTATAATTACCCTGTATTCGGTACTGAATTCTTCTATAACTTTATCCCAATTACTTAGTGCACCCATCAAGCCGTGCAATAATAACAGAACTTCCCCTTCGCCCTCATCGATATAACTAAAGCCGTTTTCCTCTTTAAGCACGAAATCCATATAAACTTGTAAAATTTAATTTAATAGTATACCCAATTTTAAATCAGTTCATAAATGTTGAATATGCCGCCATAAAAATACTTTATTGCAGTTGAGTTACAACAATTATAGTGATTATTTCTGTGGTGAGTTGGCAATGGTGAATAGTAAGTAATTTATAATTCATGTAACTCACAACTCACCATTCACATCCTCAACCTAATAATTGTTTTACAACTTCAGATATCGTTCTGCCATCGGCCTGCCCTGCAAGCTCTTTATTGGCAATACCCATTACCTTTCCCATATCACTTACCGATGTTGCACCCACCCGGCTTATCAATTCCTGTAAATACCCCTCAATTTCAAAACGGCTCATTTGCTGCGGCAGATAAGGCTCTATTACTTTCATCTCGTCCATTTCAATCTGGTACAAATCATTACGGTTTTGGGTTTTATATATCTCGGCTGATTCTTTTCGTTGCTTAACCAATTTTTGCAAAACTTTAATTTCGGCTTCCTGTGTAAGCTCTTCAGCAGCGCCCTTTTCGGTCCGTGCTAAAAGCAATGCAGATTTAATGGCCCGCAAACCTCTTAAGCGGTCGGCCTGCTTTGCCAGCATGGCTTGTTTAATATCCTGATCTACCTGGTTAATTAGTGACATATGTTTTTTTTTAAGTCCGGAAAGTCGGAAAAGTCCGAAAGTCCGGAAGATGGTTTTTGTTAGTCCGGAAAGTCGGGAAAGTCCGAAAGTCCGAAAGATTATTTTTTGGTTAGTAAGTTAAATGTGCCAACACTTTTTGTCTTTCGGTCTTTCCCGACTTTCGGACTTTCCCGACTTTACTGACTTTCCTGACTTTACTGACTTTCCCGACTTCTATGATCGAAAAATCGTAGCCGCATTTGCCTGCGCGGTTGGCATAACAATCAACTCGTTAATATTTACATGTGCCGGGCGCGATACAACAAACCATATGGTTTCCGCTATATCTTCGGCCACTAAGGGCGCAAAACCATCGTATACTTTTTTCGCCCTTTCCTTATCCCCGTGAAAACGAACTTCCGAAAATTCCGTTTCCACTGCACCAGGATGTATTGCCGTAATCTTTATGCCGTGAGGCAACAAATCCAGTCTCATCGCCTTATTTAATGCATCAACCGCGTGCTTGGTGGCGCAATATACATTACCGTTTTGGTAAACTTCCTTGCCGGCTATTGATCCTAAATTTATGACGTGGCCGTGCTTGTTATCGACCATCCAGTTAGAAACTACCCTGCTAACGTATAAAAGCCCCTTTACGTTCGTATCTATCATCGTATCCCAATCATCAAGGCTGCCTTTGTTGATTGGATCAAGTCCCTGGCTTAAGCCTGCATTGTTAATCAATACATTTACTTTTTTCCATTTGGCAGGCAAGCCCTCCAGGTTACTGATCACCTGTTCGCGATCCCTCACGTCGAATGAAGAAACGGCAATTTCTGTATTATATTTGGTATTTAGTTTCTTCGCCAGTTTTTCCAGCCTGTCAAGCCGCCGGCCCGTAAGTACAAGATTATAGCCTTCGCGGGCAAACAAATGTGCACAAGCCTCTCCTATCCCCGAGGTAGCGCCTGTTATTAATACTATTTTAGCCATAGGTAAATAACTATAACAGCGAAATTATGTTTTTTCATTGAGATAAATGTATCCCGGCCATGTTATTAAATGTCATTTAAATTTGTACAGCTATTCAAAATAAAGGCTAAACATAATGCTGTGAAGGGATAACTTACTGATGGGACTGGAAAACGGCTGATTTTCTTGTACCAGCACGTTGCCGAATGAATTTGACAATTTTATCTCTGGCGACAGTTTAAAAAACTCAAAATATATATCACAGCCCAACCCTGCCTCGTATGATCCGAAACCGGCATTATTTCTAACCAGCTTATCCAGTGGATTAAGGTTGGCTTCACTTGGGCCTTTTGAGCCTACCGCAAGAGAATATTTTACGCCACCCAATATGTAAGCCCTGAAATCGCCCAAACGATCGGATTTAAGTTTAAAAGACAAGGGAAAGTCGACAGTGGTGGTTTGAACCGTCTTTGTAACATTCTCTGAAGGTGTTAAGTAAACATAGTTAAGGGAGCGATCGGCAAAAACCAATGAGGGCGTAATCCGGACTTCGAGGTGATCACTTAAGCTATAACGCGTAATAAAGCCGATGGCAAAACCGGGCAGGGCTTTTGAGCCAATACCATTTAGGGAATCGGTTACGTACCTGTTTGTGCCGCTATCAAAAAATGGATTACGCCAATCGGGCTTTTTTACGATTTTATAATTGCTGTTGACGTATGAAAAAGAAAAACCAAAACTCAGATCAGTTTGATCCGCTCCGCCGCCCCACGCAGGCGCCTGTGCCAGCAATATATTACTGCAAAACAACAATAAAATTACCAGGTACCAGGTTTTACTCATTTAATGCCGGTATATATTGAACAGATACCAAACGCCAAAGGCCTGCATTTGGTATTTTCAAACCCTACTTTATCCATCAGTGCTGTAAAGGTTTCTCCATCAGGAAAAGCGGCTACCGATTCGGGCAGGTAACTGTATGCCCGTGCATCTTTCGAAAATAGCTTGCCAATGCCGGGTGTAATATAATTAAAATAGAATTTATATAATTGCTTAACCGGGAATGCTTTTGGCTTTGAAAATTCAAGCACTACGGCTTTTCCACCAGGTTTCAAAACACGCCGTATGTCGGCAAGGCCTTTTTCCAGGTTTTCAAAATTCCGCACCCCATAAGCAACAGTAACCGCATCAAATTCGTTTGCTTCAAAAATAAGTTTTTCAGAGTCACCTAGTTTCACTTCGAAACGGTCAGTCAAACCCCGTTTTTTTATCTTTTGCTGCGCGATATCCAGCATTCCCTGTGAAATATCAACGCCGATTATTTTTTTAGGATTTAAGATTGACAGCGCTTCAAAGGCAAAATCGCCGGTACCGGTAGCAACATCCAATATTAATTGAGGCTGGTCTTTTTTTAATTCATTAATCGCCTTCTTTCGCCAGATAATGTCAATCCCCAACGACAAAAAGTGATTCAAAAAATCGTAGGTTTTTGATATATTGTTGAACATATCAGCCACCTGCTCCTTCTTCGTGCCTTCTTCGTTGTGATAAGGCGTTATGGTTTTACTCATCAGCGGCAAAGATAGGGATTAAGGTTGATTTGGTTGGATTGAGTTGATTAAGTTGACTGGGTTAATTTATCCTAACCCCAATCTAATCATTTCAACAAAGCCAGCAGGCCCTGTATATCCAGCCTCCTGGTGTACATCGTTAAATTACCATCTTCATCTTTTGGCCATAATTCCCTGGGTTTGTCCCAATATAGCTCAACGCCGTTTTTATCGGGGTCGTCGAGATAAATAGCCTCTGAAACGCCGTGATCAGATGCCCCGGTGAGCGGATATCCGGCATCCATCAGGCGCTGGAGTATTACAGCCAAATCCTTACGCTCCGGGTATACTATTGCCGTATGAAACAGCCCGGGTGCATATTCAGGCGCCGGTGGCGCTCCTTTGCTCTGCCAGGTATTTAAACCAATGTGATGATGATAACCGCCGGCAGAAATAAATGCAGCCTGGTCGCCATACATCATTATTTTTTCGAACCCCAATAACCCGCTGTAAAAATCAAGTGATTTTTGCAGATCGCTTACTTTCAAATGAACGTGGCCTATGCGTGTTTGGGATGGTATCTTATAATCGTTCATAATATATGTTTAAACATTAAATTTACACACAATTCTTTTATGCTCTGTTTGATGAATGTAATAAAACATAAAAGCGCGGCAGATACAGGCACATTAAAAGCCAAATGTTAACTATCAATTCTCAAATCTCGCATCTTAAATTTACCTTTACCGCATGATCGTGAAATCGGCCGAATTTATTTGCAGTAACACCCAAATCTCAAAATTGCCGCCGCCGGTAAAACCGGAATATGCCTTTATCGGCCGCTCTAACGTAGGCAAGTCGTCACTTATTAATATGCTTACCGGCAAAAAAGGGCTTGCTAAAACGTCCCAAACTCCTGGCAAAACTCAGCTTATAAATCACTTTCTGATTAACGATAGCTGGTATATTGTCGATTTGCCGGGTTATGGCTATGCCCGCGCTTCCAAAAGCAAAAAAGCCGACTGGAGTAAATTTATACATACTTATTTAGATAAACGCGAAAGCCTGCAATGTGTTCTGGTATTGATTGACAGCAGGCTGGAGCCGCAAAAGATAGACCTTGAGTTTTGCAGCTGGCTTGGTGAAAAAGGCTTATCATTTGTATTGGTATTTACAAAAGCCGATAAACAGTCGGCAATAAAAACGGATCAGAACGTTGCAAAATTTAAAGCGGCCCTGTTGACTATGTTTGAAGAACTTCCTGAATATTTTATTACGTCGGCCGAAACACAAACGGGCCATGATGAGGTTCTAGGTTTTATTGATAAAGTAAATAAAAACTTTATAATACCGGAAATAACAACTTCAATTTAAGAAAAAATCAAAACTTTATATATAATTAACAAAAACCCAAAAAACTATGAAACGCACCGCACATGCCCATTGGAAAGGCACCTTGAAAGAAGGAACAGGAGAATTAACCACCCAAAGCACCACGCTTAATAAAACACAGTATTCATTTAAAACACGTTTCCAGGATGGTATTGGTACCAACCCTGAAGAATTGATTGCCGCTGCCCATGCGGGCTGTTTTACGATGGCTGTGGGCGCTGCTTTAAGCCAGGCTGGTTTTACGCCAAATGATTTGGATACCGATGCTATTTTGGAGCTCGACATGGTTGCGTTAACCATTACAGGCATTCAACTTGAACTAAAGGGATCGCTAATTGACGGTGTATCTGAGGAGAAATTTAAAGAAATAGCCGAAGGTGCCAAAGCAAATTGCATCATATCAAGAGCGCTGAGCGTGCCGATTACTTTGAATATACAGTATTTGTAATTGGAGATTAGAGGTTGGGGATTAGAGATTAGATAGTGCTCTTTTGTTATTTGGCCTGATTAACTAATCTCCAGTCTCTAACCTCTAATTACCTTACGCCAGTTCCAGCTCCTCCAACACACCTGCCGGAACGGTGAAAGAAAATTCGGTTCCCTTACCTTGTGTGCTGGTTACCCAAATTTTGCCATTGCATTTTTCAACAAGATCCTTACAAAACAACAAACCCATGCCCGTACCCGATTCATTTTGAGTTCCGGCTTTGCTGTTTACCTTACTTTTAAAAAGCTTATTAAGCTGATCGGTGGTCATGCCGGTACCGGTATCTTTAACCGATATGATATGGTTATGATCGTCATAAGGGCCTGCGGTAACGGTAATAGTATCATTTTCCTTAGAAAATTTTAAAGCATTAGTAATCAAATTACGCACAACTATACGTACAGAATTAGGATCGGCCGATGCTGAAATATCATTGGGTATATTATCTATTAGTGTAATTCCCTTCAAGCCAGCTTGTTCGTGATAGTTTTCAGTCTCATAAGCGATAACGTCCTTAATATAAAAGCTTTTCGCGGCGCTATCGAAATTGTCCATCTGGCTGTTTATCCAAAACAGTAATGTGTCCAGAAAGTCAGATGTGTATTCGAGTTTCTTTAAAACGCCCGGAATCATTTCAAGCATTTCCTCGTGCGAAATTGACTTATCCTGTAAAAGACTAAATAATCCACGCAAAGTGCTTAATGGCGCCCGAAGGTCGTGGGCTAAAACCGATATCAGCCTGTCCTTTAAATTATTCAGGTCATTTAATTTCTGCGCCTGGTCGTCAAGGTCAGTTTTTTGCTGTAACACTTCCCTGTTTTTTTCTTCAAGCATTAGGTTCACTTTCTGTTGTGTACGTTTTTGCCTGTAATACACAGCAGAAGTTGTGATCATCCCTAGTATTATAAGCAGGAAGATGGCATTAATTAACCGTTGCTGCTTTATTCTTTGCTGGTATAAATCGTCCTTGACCAACTGCTGCTGGGCATGTTTATGTTCCTGCGATGCGAAATTAAACTCGAGATTGTACGAAGTAAGCTTTTGAATACTTTCATTATCGTTCAAACTATCTTTTAGCTCATTGTATTGTTTTAACGAATTATAAGCTTCTTCAAATTTTCCTAAACCGGCAAAAGTTTTATTTAATTGCAGCGCGGCATTGGCCCTTACCGACAGATTGCCTAATTTGATAGCCAATTTTTCTCCCTCAACTGCATTTTTATAGGCGTTTACATAATCCTTTTGTAAGTTATAAGCTGTCGCAAAACCTATCAGTGTGTAAGCTTCGTTATAAACAATTTTGTATTTTCTGGCAATCTGCAATGAAACCTTCAGATAATTGAGGGCCTGGCTAAACTGGGTTTTGTTAGCATAACAAAGCCCAAGATCCGTGTACACGGCGCTTATCCCCTCCTTGTCATCCTGTTTCTTTGCAATGGCAATAGCCTTTGACAAATAGGTTACGGCGCCGTCATAATCTTTTTGTGCCATCATCACTTCACCGATATTTTCATTAACAATTCCAATTCCCTGCAGATCATTGGTCCGTTGATATATGCTCAACGCTTTTTTATAATTCCCAAGCGCCTTCGGATAAATTTCCATGGCCTGTAAAATAACGCCGATATCGTTGTAGATTGCCCCGGTGGCAGGCTTGTTATGAATTTTTACATCTATAAAAAGCGCCTTATAATAATAATCGAGCGCCACAGATAGCTGGCCCTTGCTAAAATAAATAATACCGATATTTTTATAACAAAGCGCGATGTCCTGGTCGTTTTTCAGCTGCTTATTTAAGTCCAGCGCCATGTTTAGATAATTTAAAGCAACCTTATAATCTGCAAGCAGGTTGTAAAGTCGACCGTAAACCGAATAACAATCGCTAAGCCCTTTTTTATCATTTAAATGTTTGTAAATTAAAATAGCTTCGTCCAAATCCTTTTTTGCTTCGGCGAATTTCCCCATAAAGTAATTGGCATGCCCGGTTTGCAGTAATGCGTTAGCAATACCAGCTTTGTAATTAATTTTACGGGAAAGCCCAATACTTTCTTTGCCATAATACAGCGTACTGTCGGGATTAGATTCAAAATAATCTGCCGCTAGCTTATTTAGCCGGTTAATGTTTACGGTGTCGGGAATTGCCTGGCGTTTTAAAGATGATGCCAGCAGCGTTTTCAGGCTATCGACCTGTAACTTATTTATAATGGCAAAACCGCTTACAGAGATAAATAAAAGAGGAAGCGTTAAATATAACTTCAAAGCTGAGTATTTCAATTGTGGTAATTTATATAAGGGTATCGTAATAGCTACTATCTGTCCTTATACGAAAAATGCATACCATTTTGTTTTTTCTTTTTTTCATTTTATTAATATATCACTTCAAGAAGACGGACACCACGAAAACAGCAATAAGTCCGACGTATTTGCAGCAGGAAGGTAGTGTGTGTTCGACTCATTAATTCGCTGCGCTGCATATTACAAACCAAGGTTACCTTATTTAAAAATCAAATTCAAAAAGCTATTTGATTTTTAAAATAATCATCCTATATTTGCAGTCCTTAAAATAAAAAGAAAAGAATAACAAAAGCTATACAATGGCAAATCATAAATCATCATTAAAGAGGATCCGCTCAAACGCTGCGAAGCGCTTACGTAACCGGTACCAGGCTAAAACCACCAGGAACGCGATAAAAAAATTAAGAGGCACAACCAGCAAAGCTGATGCAAGCCCGCTTTTGATTAAAGTAATTTCAATGCTCGATCGTTTGGCAAAAAAGAATGTTATTCACAAAAACAAAGCTTCAAACAATAAATCCAAGCTTACTAAGTTTGTAAATGCGCTAAAATAAGCTATCATAATATTTATAAAAATCCCGTTTTCGTATAGGAAACGGGATTTTTGTTTTATGGCAATTGAGGAATTTTGCCTGCCAGGGACGAAAAACGTCAAGTCTCTGTTATATTTGGGCATGAAAAAAATCACCGGCTTAATAACCGGGTTGCTTTTAATTCTCATTTGCTCGTCCTGGGGCTTTTATGCGCATTACCGCATTAACCGTTTTGCGGTTTTTACGTTGCCGAAAGCAATGACAGGCTTTTACAAAGCTAATATTGAATATATAACAGCACATGCCATCAGTGCTGACAAACGCCGTTACGTCGACTCGACAGAAGCTTCAAAGCATTTTTTAAATGCAGATCATTACGGCAAAAAGCCGTTCAATGCCATTCCCCGGAACTGGGACGATGCCGCTATAAAATACACTGCCGATACACTCAATAAGTACGGTACATTACCGTGGACCATTCAATATAATTATTACCGGCTGGTTAAGGCATTTAAGGATCATGATACAACCGCGATTTTAAATACGTCGGCAAATTTGGGGCATTATATTGCCGATGCGCATGTGCCCCTGCATCTTACCCAAAACTATAACGGACAGCTTACCCATCAAACAGGAATACACGCACTTTGGGAAAGCCGCCTGCCCGAACTGTTCGGTAATCATTACAATTATTATGCAGGCAAGGCCCGTTACATCGAAAATCCGCTGGCAGAGGCTTTTAAGATATGCAGCAATTCTTTTAAGAGCGTCGATACGGTGTTACGATTAGAAAGAATATTGAACCACCGTTACCCGGCAGATAAAAAATATGCGCTGGTGCAACACGGCAAAAAACATGTTAATGACTATTCTGTTGGATATGCCAGCGCTTATAATAAAATGCTAAATGGGATGGTACAGCGCCAGATGCGCTCAGCAATACTGGCCGTTGGCAGCTACTGGTTTTCTGCTTGGGTAGATGCCGGGCAGCCTGACTTAAATAAACTGATCAAACAACCGCTGGATGAAGCTGAAAATACACGGATAAAGCACGAAGAAGCGTTATATAGGACAGGAAAAGCGTTGATTTTAACTAATTAGCCGGTTTTCTTCTTTTTAGAGCAGCATAAATCGGTGGGATAATTGACACCAGGATTATTACTATCCCTATTAATGCAAAATGCGCTTTAAAAAAGGGGACATTGCCCAGCATATAACCTGCAAAAAGAAAAACCAATATCCATGATGCCCCGCCTATAATGTTGTACAAACTATATTTTAGAAAAGGCATTTTGCTTACCCCGGCAACAAATGGTGCGATTGTACGGATAATAGGCATAAACCGGCTGAATATTACAGCTAAAGCCCCATGTTTTTCAAAAAACTCGTGCGTTTGAACGTAGTATTCTAATTTCAATATTTTATTATTTTCTTTAAAAACTTTTGGGCCCAGGTAACTGCCTGCCAGGTAGTTCACCGTGTTGCCGGTGAATGCGGCTATTATTAATATCAACGCAAGGAGATAAATATTCAAGCCGGTATCCCCTGCTGCTATTAAAGCCCCGGCCGCAAATAATAAAGAATCGCCTGGCAAAAAAGGGGTAACAACAAAACCTGTTTCAGCAAAAATGATTACAAATAATATCAGGTAAGTTAAAGAATGGTATTGATCTATTATTGTTGCAAGATGCTTATCAATGTGCAGTACAAAATCAATAAGACTTTTTATTATTTCCAATGCGTTTAATTTTGCGCAAAAATATAATAATTAGTTGATTAAGTTGGACTGGGTTAACTAAGTTGCAACAAGTTAAAATCAAACACCCGATCAACTAATTCAACCACTCAACTTAGTTAACTCCATCAACCTTATTTGTTAGTTATAACCCCGGCATTAAAAGCGGCGCTATCAGTACGGGTGTTGTAGCCGAATGCATATAACGTATAAAGCCTGCCATCCTGGACGGTTAAAATTGGAATTTCTTTTTGAACCGTGGAAGAACCTGTATTGTTTATTTGGAAATCGTAATTGCCTACAGGCAACTCGATATATTTTGAAAAGCCCGTATAAAGAACTTTACTAAATGCCAGGGTTCCGTTTGCATAAACATCAAGGCCGCTGGTTGCGGTTGGCGAAGCATTTACAAATCGTATTTTACCCCGCCCAATTGTTGGTATACTGGCTGTGTCAACCGTAAAAATCTGTTTAAGCTGACCGTTGCCATTTGTACCTGTAATAAATAAAGAATATTTTAAACCACTTTTTAAGGTATCATTTCTGGCAAAGATTGTATTTCCAGTCGTCGAGTCCGAACGGATCTGGTAGGGTAAATCGATAGAGGGCACATAAAAATACCCATGGTTAACGTTAAAAATAAAAGGGTTGCTTTGCAGCCCTAATAAATTAACTTGTTTAAAATCAATAAATAAATTAACCCCAGCCAGGTCCGGGCTCAAATTAAAAATTTCGTATTGTATGTTTAAGCCCTGCGGGCTCGCGGTGCTCTGCTTTCCGCACGAAGCCATACATATCACGAAAAACACACTGCCAACAATTGCCGGCAACAAAAAAATTAATCGATTTCGTTTGCTTCTACAATTCATGCGTTACAAGTTAAGTAAAAGGCCAACCTTCAATGCCGATGTGCCCTTTCCATTTAACAGCCCTCTCGAAAATATAGTATAGGCGTTTCCCGGTTGAAACGTTAATATCGTGTCAACTTTAGGAGTCGCGGCTCCAACCTGGTATACTTTTATCGTTTTCTGACCACTTCCCGTTAAAAAAAATGCAGACGATGATTTAAAAGGGCTGGATTTAAAAAAAGTAGTGTCACCGATGGTAACTGTGAGGTTGCCGGCATCCGGCGCCGCATTAACAAACCTTACTGTTGCATAAGGGAGTGTATCCGTGACGAGCGTATCGGTCGTATGAAATACCTTATCCGGCGTTTCCCCTGCAATATATATGGAGTTATATGTTTGTGTGGTCTGCGTTATGGGTACGGTTAGTAAAACTGCGGAGCTTCCGGCTTTTTTAACTCCGAAATTTTGAGATCCGGCCAGTACGGGAATGTGTGTGGCTGCCCCGCCCGGATATATGCTGGAAGCATTATTTTGGCGGGTTCCGTTTATATAAAAATTTATAGTATCAGTTGTAGCATTTACCACAGTGAGATCGGTGTAAGTGACGGGCTTAAAAACATTATCGTTGTTTTTACAGGATAGTAAGCCTATAACACCAGCAATAAAAAGTAATATCGAATACTTAATGTACATAGAGGTAAATGTAACTATAACTGGTTACAATAGGTTTTGTTGTTTGCCCGAATAAAAAAGAGGCGATGAGTGATTAGAGGTTGGTGATTAGAGATTAGTTAACAGATTATTGCTTGATGCATACGCAGCTATATTTGAACCAGTATTTCTTAATCTCTAATCCCTAATCTCAGGTCTCTAATCTCTAACTACGCGTAGCTATTAAGCATCACAGGCATAACCAGCATCAGCACATCCTCGTTAGGATCGCCGCCCTGTGGTAATAATAAACCGGCGCGGTTAGGAGTTGACATTTCGAGAGAAACCTCTTCGCAATTTAAATTCTTTAACATTTCTATTAAAAACCGCGCGTTAAAGCCTATTTCCATGTCGTCACCTTCGTACTGGCAGCTTAAACGTTCATGCGCTTCATTTGCAAAATCAATATCTTCAGATGAAATATTTAACTCGCTGCCATTGATCTTCAGGCGGACCTGGTGCGTGGTTTTATTGGCATAGATGGCCACCCTGCTTAACGACCCCAAAAAGGCCAAACGGTCGATACTTAGTTTGTTGGGATTATTTAAGGGTATAACAGCTTCGTAATCGGGGTAACGTTCGTCAATTAAGCGGCATACCAGGTTGATATTTCCAAACCTAAAAAAGGCGCTCGTGCTATTGTACTCGACTGACACATTGATATCGTCCGTTGGTAACGATGATTTGAGCAACGTTAGCGCTTTCTTCGGTAATATAAACGAGGTAGTAGCTGCTGCTTTGGCATCCTTACGGCGATAACGTACCAGTTTGTGCGCATCGGTGGCTACAAAAGTTAAGGAGTCTGTTGATAACTGGCAGTAAACCCCTGTCATTGCCGGACGCAGTTCATCGTTACTAACAGCAAAAATGGTTTTGCTTATCGCTTCAGCCAAAACTGATGCGGGCAAATTTACAGACGACGCGTTTTCAACAACCGGTATCTTAGGGAAATCCTCGCCGTTTTCGCCATTCAGCTTATATTTTCCGTCTCCGGCATTTATTTCGATAGCGAAGGTCTTATCGTCAACCGAGAAATTTATTGGCTGCTCGGGTAACGACTTTAATGTTTCTAACAAAATACGTGATGGTATAGCTATACGGCCATTTTCTTTCGCTTCAACAGTCAACGAGGTTGTCATACTGGTTTGCAAATCAGTTGCCGAAATAGTCAGGTTTCCGTCTTTTATCTCGAACAAAAAGTTTTCCAGTATGGGCAACACGGTGCTATTACTCAAGGCGCCGCTAACAGCCTGTAGTTGCTTGAGTAATGTTGAAGTAGAAACAATAAATCTCATATGTAGTCGGAATTAATCACTCAAAAGTATAAAATTTAATGTGCATACTTTCGCCTGCGGATATAATGTTGAAAAATAGCAAATGTTAACAATAAAGCCAAAGGAACTATGGTATTTATCAGCTGCCAATATAACTTTTCTGTGCGTATGCGCGCACGGTTAAGCAGGCGTATCTGAATCTCTTTGGTTCGCAGTGAAATTAGTCCCGAATCATCGGTCATATAGTCGGCAATGTTCATTAAAAGGTTTTTATTGCCAAAATTCTGCTGCATATAATGATCGTATCCCAGCGGGTACGGTGATCCATCAGATCCTACCTGGTTTTTAAACACATCGCCATCACTTATCACTATCATTTTTGTGGGTTTGCTTTGAGTCAGTATATCCACCTTTTCATTTAAACCTTCGGGTGTTGGCCTGTTCATAAAATCCGATTTAAATTCACCCTCCAGTAAAACAGCAACCGTTTTTGGCTCGCCCTGGAACTCTTTTGGATTAGGCTCCTGCTCAACCGCCTGCAGGGATATGATGTGCGGAGCAGCTATTTTTTTATTGTAAGGCGATGAAGTAAGCAAAATAGTTTTCTTAACGTTTTTAATAGCTAACGTATCTATGGTGCTGGCAAACTCGCTTTTTATGGCATCCAGATTTTTTACCAAAGGATTTTTTGATTCGGGCATAAAAATCGGGTAATAGAGCCATGGCAGCATTTGTATTTGTGCCTGTCCTGCTACGTTACCCGTACTGATTGGTATTTGTGCACAATTCATATCAGCTATCAGGTCGTAATTGATGCGGATGCCGTAAGTAAATAACTGGTCATCAAGCTCCAATTGTTTCGGGAACGACATTTCTTCGCCTCCGTGACCACGCAGGCTGTCCATCTCGGCGTTTACCTGGTCAATCGTCCACAACACCTTGCCGCCGTGCATAATATATTGGTCTATTTTAAACTTCTCAAGTTCTGTAAAAGCCGTATTTGGTTTTGGTATAACCAGTAACTTGATTTTCATCAAAATATTAAACGGAACAGTTTTGAGGTTGATCCGCCCCACTTCATATCCATCTGAAAGAGACTTCATTGCGCCATCCAATTGCAGATCGCTCAATTCCTGGTGCCCTTCGGTAAACGCTATTATGGGTTTACCACCACTGATTACTTTTTTAATGGCCGACGAAAATGCGTACTCCAAATTCTGAATTGAATTATTATACACCTCCTCATCCGAAAGGCCTATGCGCGACTGCAATAAATTTACCGCTATTTGCTTTCCTTCAAACTGAATAAGGGCTTCCGGAAATATAAGCATTTGGGTTACGCCGTTATCGGTTTTTATACTATTTGGCTGGCCCACGATTCCTTTAGCTTGCAAAGAATCATAGGCAGCTTTTTGCTGATCATCCGGTAAACGTTTAATAATTGCAATCGGATCAATAAACGCAAATTGCAGCTTATCGTTGCTGTACGCCTGTAAATCGCTCAGCATATCGCGCGTGGCACGCTGCAGCCTTTTCATGTTGGCAGGAAAATTATCCCCCTGCAAATAAACGGCTATCGTAACCGGCTGCTTAAGGCCTTCCATAATTTTCCTGCTTACCGCGGATATGGTAAAGCGTTTCTCCTTAGTAAAATCAAATCGGGTGAATGTTGCATTAGATATAATGCTTAGTAAAATCAAAACGATGATAGTACCAAGCAGCGTTTTGTCTTTGACGCTTTTTTGCCTTTGTTTAAGCAATACAAAAAGTGTAAGGCAAATAAATATGCCCCCCAATATGATAAAATAGGCTAGGTCGCGGGTATCCAAAACACCGCGGCTTACTGATCCGTAATGTTCGGTTATGCCCAGGTTTTGCAATCCCAAATTTTGGAGGGATAATAATTGGCTCAATGATTCAAACCCGCTATAAAAGAAGAAGCTTAAAAATACCGCTATAGTAAAAGCGATAATCTGATTTTTACTTATCGAGGATGCAAATAAACCAATGGCGGCAAAACCTGCGCCTAACAAAAACAAACCGATATAAGAGCCTATCACCCCACCGGTGTCAATATTGCCTTGCGGTGTGCCCAGTGTGTAAACCGAATAATAATATACAAGGGTTGGTACAAGTGCAAAAAAGACAATTAAAAGGCAGGCAAAGTATTTGCCCAGCACAATTTGCCAGTCGGCCAACGGGCGGGTAAGCAGCAGCTCAAATGTTCCTTCCCTGCGTTCTTCGGCCAGCGAGCGCATGGTTATGGCCGGTATCAAAAACATAAACAGGTAAGGCGCAGTGCTAAAAAGGCTGTCCAACCCGGCATAACCATAATTGAGGATACCTGAATCGGGGAACACCCACAAAAACAATCCTAAAACCAACAAAAACACGCCGATAGTAACATAGGCTACCAGGGAACTGAGATAAGAAGTAATTTCTTTTTTGAGAATGCTAAGCACTTTTTTAGTCAGGTATTAGATGCCGAAATTACGACAATAATGTATAAAGCAAAATGGTAAAGGCCACATTTATTGCTTTGCAACTATAGTAAACAAATAAACACTTTTGGAGAACAGAGCGGCGTTATTTTGAAACCAGTTTATATTTTAAACCTGTAAGCTAAACGTAAAGCAAGCTGGCTAACAGTGCGGTAACTTTCGACGCGACTTTCGAGCCTTAAACCCAGATCAATGGAGGCCTTATGATGATTTGTCGGCGCCGTTACGCCAATTATAGGTGCATAAACAAACGACGTCTTTGAAGCAGGATAGCTGGAATTTTCATTAAATGACAACCCGGCATCGCCTTCAACATAAGCCACCTTAGAAAAATAGTATTTGCCCCCTAATTCTAAAGGAACATAGGTAGCGCTATGGAGCGTGCCGGCATAATAAAATTTGAGCAGGTACGCGTTGACACCCCCGGTAACTGTGAAACTTAATCCCTGTTTTATAACCGGCACCTCAAGTTTAATTGACGCCCCAAAAGCTGTACCATAAACGCTGCTTAGCTGACCCGTTGGCATACCAAATTCGCCGCCTATGCTGAGTTGCGGCGATGTGTTTGAACGTTGAGCGACACCACTAAAAGCGGCACACATAAGAAGAACGACAAAAAGAAAAATCTTATTCATATTCATATACAGGTAAGGCTGTGGCAAACAATTTTAATTAAAAATAGAAACAACCGGTGCCATGAGCTTTCGATACCACGCTTACGTAGCAGGCTTGTTAAAGGTTAGATAAGCCGATAAAAATATTTTCGAATGTATTGCCTTAATTGCTTTTTGTTAATTTGTGAGACGTAACTACTTCAACAAATGACTGGCTAAATTCGCTATAAAGGTTTTTTTTATCTATCGTTTTTTGTTGTTGCTGCATGGTTAAATAATTTTTAAGAGCCACCAATTGATCTGTGTTAATGAGGTCAACGCCACAGTTTAACAGTTCGTCCCAAACCGCTTTGTTTTCGGGCGATGCCCATAGTCTCACCTTTGCTCCTATTTTATGAGCCATCATGATATACGCACGCAACCTTTTTTTTTCTGTGTCTGAAATAGCACCCTTGCCATTCCACTTTACCAGGTGTGAGTACTTGCAACTTGCCATTACAAATACGTTATTGTTAACCGAATTTAGAGTAATCTTACGTAAGTCTTCATCGATAAAAGCTATGCGATTTTGCTCATTTTCGATAGATGAGTACGGTTTGTTTCCAGATAACACAATGGTAACCGCCCGGTAAACCATTTTTCCATTTTCATAACCCGACAAAATTGACCTGTATTTTTCCAGAAGAGGTTTAAGCACCTTATAGGTCTTTTCACCATTTGATTTAATATCGATCATTAAAGTAACCGGGTTGTTGTATACTGTAAAAACTTTTCCGTTATTTTTATTTATCCTTTCTGATAAAGGACGCAGGTAAAGCGCCTCTAAAGTTCTGTGGCTCTTAAAATATGGAGAAATATGTGCTACTATCAGTTTGTCGTTCTTTAAAAATATGTCCGCCTCTATATTAGTAAAGCCATTTTCAAGCGCATCAAACAGCGGATGTTCGTGGCAATAATCGTTGTGAGCAAACCCGGTACAAAATGGACCAGGTTCATCCACCAAAACCGAGTGAGATACCTTGGTGTTACAACCTGATAGACGTAAGGTATCAACTTGTTTTTTCCCTGTTGATATTCCGAATTTTCCGGCTAAATTCTGTTTGGTTTGATATCGGTTTTCTACGGGTAAATTATTGTAAATAACCTTATTACAACTAATTACTGGCAACAGGCTTGCAAATGCCAGCCCTTTGATGAGATTTTTCATTGTGGTTAGTATTTAGGGTTATCAATAATCTGTTAAAATCTCATCTTAAAATCTATGGCCACATAGTGAAAATTTCCCGAACCGCTATTACCGGCTTCCACTTTTTCTCTCTTCAATGACAGAAAGGCTTTTTTCCTGTTATTTCCGGCTGAAATAAAGAAAGGAATGCTTGTCAGCGCCATCACTGTCCCGATAAAGCCAAATCCCGATCTTTTCTTTGGATTAAATTGATAGTTAAAAATATCCCTGCTATTATTTGAATTAACTAAGCCCTTTACCGTAGTCATGGTAGTGCCCGGCATTAACAATAGCCAACCGGTTGTGTTGTTAGTCTTATTCTTCCAGTTATAAAAGTCATACACAGCTCCCGGAAAACGGGAACTTGAATGATAAGCTATTTGTGCAGAAACAAATTGATATGACAGAAAAAACAGTATTAATATGGTTACAATTCTTTTCAAGCCAAGCGGCGCTGAACTACGTTTTACAAACGTTGTCACTAGTGAGGCAATACAACTAAATACATTGTGATCTGATGATTTTGAGGGTGGTGATAAGGTTTTCATGTTGATTGTTTTTAATATCCTTAGTGATATTAATGAGGTAAAACTATCGCCGGAAAACGCTCTTTAAAAACTGGAAAATCAGGCAGTTAACTAATATTTAGTAAATTTTACTAAATGCTTTGCGCTACATTTGAAGTAGGCGAAATTTTTACTAACTTTAAATACTTGTTAACCCCTTGTTAACCCCTGGCAGGTTTTTTTGCGGAAATTACTTCTGTGAAATTCAAAAATCACTAAAGAATTTTAAACTGTTTTTTTAATGACGACCGGCCTTATACAGCAAGCTTTTTTTAACCATATCAAATCAAAACTTCCATCTCATTTTTCATTTGTGGGTGAGATATCGGAATTGTTGAACATTAGTAATGATAGCGCTTACAGACGCATCAGGGGCGAAAAACCAATAAGCCTGGAAGAAGCTCATGTACTTTGCAGTAAATACCAGGTATCAATTGATCAATTATTTAATTTGCAAAGCAACGCTGTCATTTTCTCGGTAGATAAGATTGATCATCTTTCTTATGGTTTTAATGATTACCTGGAATTTGTAGCGAGTAATCTGCAGCTCTTTAAAATGCTCCCAAACCCCAGGATTTACTTTTACTACAAAGACATACCAATCTTTCATTACATGCCTTTTCATGAATTGTGCGCCTTTAAATTCTTTTTTTGGAAACGCACTTTAATGGGTTATCCGGAATTATCCAGGCAGCAGTTTACCGGCGAAGAGCCCGACGAGAGGGCGCTTGAAACGGCGAAAAAAATAATCAAACTGTATAATCAAATACCATCTACTGATATCTGGAACGAGGAAAGCATAAATATTACCATCAGACAAATCGAATTTTACAGACAATCAAATCTCTTTACAGACAAACATCTTTTGCTGAAAGTTTATACGCAACTGGAAGAGTTGCTGAACCACCTGGAATCACAGGCGGCACTTGGGAGAAAAATCACTTACAACGAACCTTCCATAACCCCCGGCGCGCTAAATGAAGTGTATATTAATGAGATTCTTATAGGTGACAACACTGTTTTTGTGCAATCAGGCGAGAGACAGATCACTTTTATAAACCACAACGGATTGAATTTTATGTCGACAGAGGATAAAGTCTTTTGCGACTACACTTTCAAGAGTTTGCAAAATATTATCAGGAAGTCAACTCTCATAAGTATAATTGGCGAGAAGAACAGAAGTGTCTTTTTTAACACCCTTCGGGCAAAAATTCACGAAAAAATGATGAATATTTAATGCTCAACTATTTCTTAAATCCTATTCTTTCCCGTTTGTCCCATTTCTTTTGAGCAATCTTGTCATCCAGCAAATTTTCAATTGCATCATAAATTTCGTTGAGCTGCACATCGTGTTCTTCTAGTCTTTCCTTTATTTCTTTTATTTGCTCTGTTGCATCTGTCGGTTGTAAAGCAAGTTTTCTTATTGCGACAAATGCCCGCATAATCGCAATATTCATGTTTATCGCGGTATCGCTGTTCAATACGCCGCTTAACATGGCGACGCCTTGCTCAGTAAATGCATAAGGTGTCATATTTATATTCCTTTTATTTTGGAATGGGGTCACATTTTGTAACCCTAAAGGTAGGTTGCTTTCAGATGCGGTCACATTTTGTGACCACATACCTTGCCATTCGGTAATTGTAAGCCGGAACATAAAATCGTCAGGAAAACGCTTGATATTACGCTTTACGGCCTGGTTAAGTACTTGGTTTCAACTCCATAAAGGGTAGCCAAATCCATATCCAACATTACGCGCTCACCCCGTATTTCGTAAATTCTGGTTTGTATAATTTGTATGCAATCATTTTCGCAGTTGATATTATTTATTAGCCGCCTTATACTTTATTGGTCAGCCCGATAAAAATATTTTCGAGTGTTTTGCCTTTATTATTGGCCCGTAAGCCTTCCAGTGTGTCATCAGCAACAATCTTTCCCTTGTTAATAATGATCACATTGTTGCATACCGCTTCAACTTCCTGCATTATATGTGTGGATAAAATAACAGTCTTTGTTTTACCCAAATCAAGTATCAATTGCCGGATGCCGATGAGTTGGTTAGGATCAAGTCCCGAAGTAGGCTCGTCCAGTATCAATACTTTGGGATCGTGCAGAATGGCTTGTGCAAGGCCAACGCGCTGGCGGTAGCCTTTTGACAATTGACCTATTTTTTTGTGCTGCTCAGGCCCCAGCCCGGTTTGTTCGATGATTTGCTCAATGCGTTGCTTTGGCGAACGCATTTGATGAATATTGGCAATAAACGCCAGCGATTCCTTCACATACATATCCAGGTAAAGCGGGTTACTTTCGGGCAAATAGCCAATATTACGCCTAACTTCGAGCGGTTCTTTTTCTACGTCATATCCGCAAACGGATGCTTTACCGGCTGTTTGTGGGATAAAGCAGGTCAAAATCTTCATGGTAGTTGACTTGCCGGCCCCGTTTGGTCCCAAAAAACCCAATACGCCTATATCGGCCCTAAAACTTATACCGCCTACCGCTTTCTGCGTTCCGTAAATTTTTGTTAATGAATCAACAAGGATACTCATGCTTCAAATGTATTTTTTTTATTTCGGAAATCGGATTTTCGATTTCGGATTTTTTCGAACACCGCGAATAGACGCCATTGCAATTTTGACTTTTGAATTTTGAATTCGCTTTGTCATTGAAAAATCAAACCTGCCCTATCAGCATGTATGCGATAATATAATTGTCATATTGTCATACTTATAGTTGCGGCAAGCTATTTGAATAGTATATATTTGTAACACTAAATTTAAAAAAATAAATATCATGGCTTTAGAAATAACTGATGCAAACTTTGACGAACTGGTACTTAAGTCTGACAAACCGGTATTGATTGATTTTTGGGCAGAATGGTGCGGACCTTGTCGTATGGTTGGCCCGGTAGTTGAAGAAATTGCAAAAGAATATGACGGGAAAGCGATTGTGGGTAAAGTAAACGTTGACAACAATCCAGGTATATCAATGAAATTTGGTATCCGTAATATACCAGCTCTCCTATTTTTCAAAAATGGAGAAATTGTAGACAAACAAATCGGAGCTGTTCCGAAATCAGTATTGACAGACAAATTAATTAAGCAATTAGCTTAATTAGGATTACACCGATATTTTATAATGATTGCACCGATTAGTACCACTAGTCGGTGCAATTTTTTTATGTTAAATTTGTTTTCATTAATCGGCGAAATCATAAAAAATGTTAGGTGAAGATCAACAAATAAGGCAACTGGCCAACCTGGAGCTGCTTGCCCGCCAGGTAGTAGAAGGGTTTATAACAGGTTTACACCAAAGCCCGTTCCATGGTTTTTCTGTAGAATTTGCCGAACACCGCTTATATAATAATGGTGAGTCGGTAAAAAACATTGACTGGAAATTACTTGCCCGTACAGATAAATTATTTGTAAAGCAGTTTGAGGAAGAAACTAACCTGCGCTGCTACCTGTTGCTGGACACGTCCTCGTCGATGAATTTTCCTGAAAAAGGAATAAATAAACTTCAATTTTCCATTTATGCTATTGCATCGCTGATGCATCTTTTTAAAAAACAGCGCGATGCATTTGGCTTATGCTTGTTTTCGGATAAGGTTGATTGGATGAGTCCGATCAAATCTACCACAACCCACTTGTTTTATTTGTATGCTGAACTTGAAAAGGCATACAACCATCCTAAAACAAATACCAACACCAATATTACCGATGTATTGCACCAGGTTGCCGGGCAGATCCATCAACGCTCAATGGTTATCCTGTTTAGCGACATGCTTGAAAATAGCTTGAATCCCGACAAACTGCAAGCACTATTTGCGGCTATACAGCACCTTAAATATAACAAGCATGAGGTAATTATATTTAATGTGAACGACAAGCAAAAGGAGCTTGATTTTAACTTTGATAATCGTCCGCATCATTTTATTGATATGGAAAGCGGCGAACATGTACGGGTGCATCCCGGCAAAATTCGGGAATCATACCGCTCATCATTAGCTTATTACCGTCATGAGCTGGAATTAAAGTGCGCACAATATCATATTGACCTTATCGACGCCTATATTGAGGATGGCTATAGCAATATTTTAAAGTCCTATCTGATAAAAAGAAATAAAATGGTGTGATGTTTAGTGAGTGGTTGATTGGGTTAGATTAAGTTGATTGCTGAAAACTTTTATTCTCCGTCTTAATTCCTGGAGTTAATCAACCATCCATTTCTGCGGCGCCTATTAATTATCCCATCAAAAGAAAACTAATTACAAAATTTCGATAAAAGGTTTGTAAAATTGCCGCAATCAATTTTGCTGTGTTACTGTTAATGAATAAACGTATTTTTTATATATGAGACTTTCCATTGAACGTAAGCCCATCCGAATAAATCCCGATCCTAAACGAGTTATTGCAAGGTTCTTTTTTAATGGAAACGATCGTGCTAAAGAAGTAATTCAGCGGGTAATGAGTATTACTGAAGACGTTGCTTTTGCGATCGTTTCGCCTTTGTTACAGGAATATTCTAAACGACATAGAAATATAACACGTGCATTAAATCGCCATTGCAGCAAATTAAAACCGCTTTTTGCCGAATTGGACATAGAATACGATACCCTTACGGTATATCGTAAGCTATTAATCGGCTCTTATTTCACGCATGAGTATTCCATTGAATCTGCTGCGTTTTTTAACCCTTCAATAGTTGAAGATCCGGACCAAACGGAGTTGCAGGAAGGACAAAGGCGCGTAATTATCAGTTTCAGGGCAGTTGGCGAAGGGCATATTTCATCTATAACTTTCAGGCGCGCCCTGATTGACCAGGCTAATAATATTACCGTTTTACCTGCCGGAAGCTATATAGACGAGGCTGAAATAGTTAGAAATGCAGTTTACAACAAGAAACTGTTTTTTGAGAAGGCTGCAATAACCCAAATAAACATTGATGTGTTAAAGGAGCTGGAAGGCAAACTGGATCATCATTTTGAATATTCAAACCTCCGCAGGATAATTCTTGATTCGCAAAAACTACAAGAAGGAGATTTGAAGAAGTTGGAGTACGATAAGGTTCTGTGGCTGGCCGACTCCTATTACGAAATTGTTTTTTCTTTAGACACCGATATATCCGACCGGGTAATATTTCCCATATCCGAATACGAGCGCAAAGGTATTGAAGACGCACGATTTGTGCAGTTTAAGGATGAAGACGGCAGCTGTGTTTATTATGCGACTTATACAGCCTATGACGGATCGCTCATTATGCCCAAGTTGTTACAAACAAACGATTTTTATAATTTCAAGATAATGCCTTTGTATGGCGACGGGGCGCAAAACAAAAATCTTGCATTATTTCCACGAAAGATCAATGGTAAATACGCAATGATATCACGCATTGACGGTTGTAATAATTACATCATGTACTCGGATAAAATAAATATCTGGGAGAAACCCATCATGTACCAGCAACCCAAATTTGCCTGGGAGTTTATCCAGATTGGCAATTGCGGCTCGCCGATTGAAACACCGGATGGCTGGATAGTAATTACCCATGGCGTTGGCCCGATGCGCCGGTATGTACTGGGAGCAAGCTTACTTAAGCTGGATGACCCATCTATCGAAATCGGCCGTTTGCGTGAACCGCTGCTTATCCCTAACAGCGATGAGCGTGAGGGATATGTACCGAATGTATTATACTCTTGCGGGTCGCTGGTTCACAACGGTAAATTGATCATTCCATATGGGGTTTCTGATTCTTCCACCGCTTTTGCGGAAGTTGATTTAAATGAATTGATCACCAAGCTGAAAGAAGACGAGATTGAATAACAGGATCCTGTTAAGCTAATATCCGTTTATAAAGCCCGATATAATCGTTCACCATTTTCTCGCTTGAAAATTTTGCTTTTGCATGGGTATAGCATTCTCTTCTATCAATTTCATGCAGCGATTTAACGGCTTCTACTGCTTCATCAATAGTATCCACCAAAAAGCCCGACCGCCCGTCCTTTATTAATTCGGGCATAGAGCCCTTGTTAAAAGCTATAACCGGCGTGCCGCACAGCATCGCTTCTGCTACGCTCATGCCAAATGGTTCCTTAAAATTTATTGGATGGAGCAATGCCGCAGCTTTTCCTAATAAGGTGTTCCTTTTTTCAGGGCCGGCAGGGCCGATAAATTTAATTTGCGAATTTAATTGGGGCTCTATTTTTTCTTTAAAATAACCCTCATCCTGTATAATACCTGCGATCAACAATTCCCGGCCGCTGTTTTTTGCGATCTCTATTGCTTCTGCGGTTCCTTTATCAGGATGTATCCTGCCAAAATATAAGAGGTAATCATCGGGAGTCGCATTAAATTCGAAGTCACTTGTGTTTAACCCGTTGTAAACCGTAGCTATATAATTGAGTTCGGAGCGGCGATCGGCATCGCTTATTGACACATAGTGCCCGATGGAATTATATTTCTTAAATACCGGGATTATTCTTGGCGAAGAGAAACCATGTATGGTGGTAATAACCGGCGTTTTTACCAGGTGCGAATAGGTGAGCGGTAAAAAATCAAAATTATTATGGATGATATCAAAATTCGACGCTTGTTCCATCAGGTTGCTGATGTGCAGGCACTCCAGCACCTTTGCATCCTGCGTCCGGTCTTCTTCATAACCCTTATCACAAACAGCATCCAATTTACCAGCGGTAATTGAATCGCCCGTGGCGAAAAGGGTTACATCAATACCTTTTTGCACTAAACCTTCAGCAATATTTGAAGCTATTTGTTCCCATGGTCCATAGTGCCTTGGCGGGGTTCGCCAGGCAACCGGGGCTAATATCGCTACTTTCATTTAATAGGTTTCCGCATGCTGGCCTACTTTGTTGTATTCATATTCAAGCTCAAATGCTTTTAACACGGTTAAGTGAGATATAAGGTAAGCCAACGTACTTTCGGCTCCCTGGTTACGGTTAATGCCCGTTGGCAATAATCCATCGCAACAGCCCTTTGTTTCATGGTCATATAGGGGGGCGCGCAAAGTATTTTCGCCGAGAAACCATTTATAGCTCAAAAACATTTTCTCGATATATTGCGGCTTGCGCGATATTTGGTAAGCCTGGAAATGCATCAACACCATCGCCATTGTTTCGATGGCCTGCTGATCAAATGTGGGGAATGTACCGCCGCGATAATACCAGCCATCATTACCTACCGGACTCAAGTATCCGTTTGATAGGGTCAATTTATCAAGAAACGCCATCGTTTTTAGCGCAACCTGCTTTGCCCTTTCGTTACCGGTTATTTCACATGAATGCAGCAGCGCAAGTGGAAGAATAGCATTATCATAAGTCATTTTTTCCTCAAACCATTGCCAATCTTCCGATTGCTGGTTATCATAGGCGTCAAGTAGCGGCTGGGTGAGCCTCCCCAGTTCATTTACCATACCTTCGTCCCCGGGTACAGCTTTTAAATATAAACTAATACCTATAATGGTATTAGCCATACCTCTCAGATGCTTTAATGCCTTAAAGTGCGGAAATGACCGCTGGAATATTTCTAATGCAAACTCTTTGTAGGAATTACTGGCCCCACAACCGATCAAATAACCCAACGACCAGATCGTGCGCCCGAAAGAGTCTTCAGAACCAACCTCATCAAGGTATTGGCGGCTAAAGCTTAGAAAATTCCTGAAATTACCGTCCTCAGTTTGCATGTAGTGAATATAACTCAGGTAAATCGGCAACAATTCAAATGCCTCCCGGCTTTTACTGCGCTGGTAAGCCATTAAAGCCATTATTAAAGCCCTTGCGTTATCATCCAGGCAATAACCTTCCTTCAGGTTAGGAATGCCGTATTTGGCGTGCTGCACAATTCCTGTGTCGTCAGTTAATCGTAACACATGGGTCAAATTAAATTTCGGCATTATTTCAGGGTCAACAATGCTGTTTTTTAATATTTTGTCGCTAAAGTCGTGGGTTGCAACCGATTCCTGGGCCACTTTGATAAACTCAGCGCCAATTACGGGCCAGCGCAGGTGCAGGCCATATGCATAGGCATTTTCTTTGAGTTCATCAAGTAAACTGTCCTCGTCCAGCAATTCAATTACGGTATCTGCAAGTGCCTCAGCATTTCTGAAGTCAAACAATCGGCCGCGGTTATCAGCCAGTAATTCGGTGGCATGCCAGTATGGGGTTGACACGACAGCGGCACCAGCTCCAACAGCATAGGATAGTGTCCCGCTCGTAATTTGAGCCTCATTAAGATAAGGCGTAACATAAACTTCGGCAGCAGAAAGATAATCAACCAGCTCTTCTTCCGATACAAACTTGTTGATAAAACAGAGATGCTTTGATACGTTAAGCTGAGCCGCCAGGGTTTTTAAATGGTCCCTGTATTCTTCTCCCGAATTTTTAATTACACCAGGATGCGTATTTCCCAATACAACATAAATTACGTCAGGGTGCTTCGCAACAATCCTGGGGAGCGCCTTCACAACTGTTTCCAATCCTTTATTGCGGCTTATCAGTCCAAATGTGAGCAATACCCTGTGATTTTTAAATGTTGGAAGATTCTTTACCGGGTTATCTTCCACCGGGTCAACGTCCGGAACACCGTGTTCTATTATCTGGATCTTTTCAGCAGGTATTTCGTAAATTTCAGTCAAAAACTGAACAGCCCGCTGGCTCATCACAATAATTTTTGAGGATTGTTCGGCTATTTCCCGAATAATGATACGCTGAACATAACTTGGCTCTTTTAGTATCGTATGTAAAATTGATATTAAAGGTTTCTCGAGCCGGTTAAGTAATGGAAGAATGTATATACCGCTTTCGCCTCCGTATATGCCAAATTCATGTTCCATTATACAAACATCTACGTTGCTGGTATTTATATAATTGGCGGCCCTTATGTAATCTTTTTGGTGGTTTTGACGGACAACATATTTTACCTCTTCGGGATATTCGTATTCTTGTATATTTTCCGAATCGTTAATCGCGACAACAAAACCGCCCTGAGCCAAACTCCTTCTTTCTGGAAAATTTGCACTGATTGCACGCATTAAATTTTGATTAAATGTCGCAATTCCGCATTCGCGGGGAGGATAGGTTGATATATATGCTATTTTCATTGTTTATAAGAAGATGTTTAAAATATAACGCCGGTTTTAATTAATTGTTTAATAAATTGACTTAAAAAAACTGCAAAATGACTAAATAAACATTGTTTAAGAGCCAAAATCGCCTCTTTTTGAGTTTTTCCTTATCATTGGCATAAACCGTACCAACTTAACCAGAACTATAAAAATGATAATTGTAATAATATTATGACGGCTAATTTGGAGAGCCGTTTGCGCGGGTTAATTTCCTGAACAGTAACTCACTGCTTCGATAACTACCGCGCAAGCTTTTTGTATTTCCTCAAAACTAATGATTAAAGGAGGCGCTATACGCATAGAATTGTCACAATGCAAAAACCAATCGGTAATTACACAGTGTTCAATACAGCGGTCGATTATTTTTTTATTGAGATCAAAATCTTTCAGTTCAACGGCAAGCATCAGCCCTTTTCCCCGAACTTCTTTTATAGCCGGGTGAACCAGCATTTTTCTGAAAAGAGCGCCTTTTTCATCAACATCCCGGATAAGATTTTGATCCAGCAATACTTCAAGCGCTGCAAGTCCCGCAGTGCAGCATACTGGATGGCCGCCGAAGGTGGTTATATGCCCAAGGATCGGATTCTCTTTAAGTGACGCCATAATATCACGGGACGCTATAAACGCGCCCAGGGGCATTCCCCCGCCCAGTGATTTGGCTAACAAAAGTATATCTGGCACTATATTAAAATGCTCAAAGGCGAATAACTTTCCGGTGCGGCCAAATGCCGCCTGTATTTCGTCCAATATCAACAAGGCGTCCGTTTCGTTACACCTGGCTTGCAAAGCCTGCATATATTCAGCATTGGCGACCCTTACACCTGCTTCACCCTGGATAGTTTCGACAATAACACAAGCTGTTCGATCTGTTATCAAATTCAAATCATCCGGGTTATTAAAGCGAATAAAATCAACTCCCGGCAACAGGGGCCGGTAAGCCTGTTTAAAATCTTCATTACCCATCACGCTCAAGGCGCCGTGCGTACTGCCGTGATAAGCCTTATCAAAAGCAATGATTTGCCGTCGCCCGGTATATCGTTTGGCCAGTTTTAGCGCACCCTCTACCGCTTCGGCGCCTGAATTGGTAAAATAAACAGATTGCAGACTTGGCGGAAGTATGGATACCAGTTTTTCGGCAAAGCGAACTTGCGGGGTTTGTACATACTCGCCGTACACCATCAGGTGCATGTATTTATCGAGCTGATTTTTGATGGCATTAATCACATATGGATTGCTGTGCCCGAGGTTGCTTACGCCGATACCCGAGATGAGATCGATATATGCCTTGCCTTCCTTATCAAACATGTAGATACCCTCGGCACGTTCAAATTCGAGCAAAAGCGGGAAATTGGTAGTTTGGGCATTGTTTGCTAAGAATAATTGGCGGAGAGTGGGCATGGAACAAAAATAGATGAAAAAGTCCGGAAAGTCGGAAAAGTCAGAAAGTCGGAAAAGCGAAAATAAGTGTACCGCAAGTTGACGTCTTGACTATATCTTAACTATCCCCGAGCGGGTTGTAAAGTAATCTTTACGGACTTTTCCGACTTCCGGACTTCCTGACTAACCTCAATCTCCTGCTCTTACGCTTCGTTCGCTTAATTGCTTCACCATTTCGTCATTGAATTCGCGCTCGCTTTTATAAAGCTCGCTTACCTTTTCGGGGGGTAATATCTTTAAAAATTCATCCCTGTAATGTTTCCTGACGTCGACCAACTGCGCTTCATAAGCCAATTCCTTGTCGATCTGGACGGTGCCATCTTCGGATGCGTTAGTGTTGTTTAATCGTTTCAGTATCCTTATTGCGGTTAGTTCCTGAACATATTGACGGTACATCGGCCAAAACACCTTTGATTGTTGGGGGGTTAATTTTAATTGCTGACTTATAAATGCTTCCTTAACAACTTCAATTCTTTTTCCGGGACCTGGCCGGCCTACCCTGTTAATCGGGTAGCCTCGCCTTACAGGCATCTGCACCCGCCGCTGGGCAACAGCGCTATAAGTAAACGCCAATACGAATAATATACCAAAAACAGGTTTGATCAACTTATTCATAGGGGTATATTATTGAACACTATCAGCATAATTTTTCAAGGCGTCTTTTAATTTACTATCGTCGATAGCGGCGCCTTCGGTTACAACAGTTTGCTGGGTATCGCCGGCATCATCATTTAGTTGCACATAGCTCTTGATTTCATCAAGGGGCACACTTGCCAGCTGCTTGTGCAAAAATGAGTTTTTGTGTGTATCAGCAGGGCCGCCGAGTTGATTTAATAAAATGCCGCCGCCTATAAGCAATGCAAAACAAGCAGCAGTAGCATATTTAACGGCAGTTGACGCAAATAACTTCCTCACAACACCCCTGCGGTTGGCCGTTTTACTTAAAATATCTTTATTTAGCTGGTTAAAGTAGTTGGCCGGAACCGCAAAGTGTTCAGTTGGGTTGCCTAATGCTTCTTCAACAAATATCCTGCTTTTTATTTGCTGCTCCAGGTTGTCGAAATAATCAGCAGGCACAACAAATCCCGGATCTTCGATATTCAGCGCTTCTTCAACGGTTATCCTGCTTTGTATCCTGGAGGAAAGTTCTCCAAAATAATTTTCCGGCACAGTGAAGCCTTCAGCAATTTCGCTATCTCTTAATTCAACGAAGGTTTTGTATGCTGCAATACGGTCTTCAAGGTTATCAAAATAACCTTCAGGCACAGTAAACGGATTAGCAGAACTAACCTGTTTAAGCGCCTTATAATCATTCAGCCAATCTTTATTTTCCATATCGCTCATCATATCTTAACTACTATAGATAGAACAAATACTAAAAGGTTTAAATTTATTTAAATTAATCTTTTGATAATAAAAATGCCTCAATTTTTTTGACAGCCAGGTGAAACGAGGCCTTTAAAGCGCCAACGCTTGTTCCAACAACCTGCGACATTTCTTCATATTTCATGTCGTCAAAATATTTCATGTTAAATACCATTCTTTGCTTGTCGGGAAGGGTAAGTATCGCCTGCTGTAGTTTTTTTTGCGCCTGGTCGCCATTAAAATAAGTTGAATCGGCTAAAGAATCAGCAAGTTCGTAAGATATCTCATCCAGCGAAATATTGTTTCTTTGTTTTTTCTTGTTCAAAAACGTTATGCATTCATTTGTGGCAATCCGATACATCCAGGTATACAATTGCGCGTCGCTTCTAAAACCGGCAATGTTTTTCCAAATTTTTATAAATACATCCTGTACCAGGTCATCGGCATCATCATGATCAATAACCATCCGGCGTACATGCCAGTAAATTTTTTGCTGATATTTTTTAAGCAGCATGTTAAATGCCTCGTTCCGCGTTTTTTCATCCTGGAACTTGCTTAAAATCTCCGCATCGTCAACCTCTAATGGCATACTTTTCTTTTAGATTTGAGATGTTAGATATGAGATTTGAGATTAACTCAATTTCTAACTTCTTAGCTATTAACGTATTATTTATTTTATCAGGATAATCTACCCCACAACTTATATTCATCTTATTTAAAAATATCTATAATTTGTTGTGATGAATTTTGCGTATCAACCTTGTCAATTATTTTTTCGATGTTTCCCCCGGCGTCAATAATAAAAGTTTTACGTGCAGTGCCCATATATTTTCTGCCGTACATGTTTTTTTCTACCCAAACGCCATAAGCCTCTACGATGCTTTTATCCGGATCGGAAATAAGCGTAAAAGGCAGGCTGTATTTAGTTTCAAATTTTTTGTGTGATTTTTCGTCGTCGGTACTTACACCTATTACTTCAAAACCTTTTCCAAGCATCGATTGGTAATTATCCCGAAAGCTGCAAGCTTCGGCAGTACAGCCAGGCGTATCGTCTTTGGGGTAAAAGTAAAGAATTACCTTTTTGCCTTTAAAATCAGATAAAGAAACGGTTTTACCGTTTTGATCCTTCGCTGTAAAATCGGGGGCCTTATCGCCCTCATTAAGAATTGCCATGTTATTTGTAAATGTACCCGCTAAAGTGAGCAATATTATTTTTATTATCACTAACAGTAATTTCAAATATATGTTTATTGGCCCAAAGTTTAAAATTGGCGCCAATCATCTGGAAAAAAAAGTACCTTCGATTGGCGCGATGTGCGGTTTATAAGAATCAATTCTCAGCAGGTTCTGTCACGGATGTGTCTCGCTCCCAGCCTTCATTTTCTATTCGGATATACTCTATTGCAATGGCGCTGCTGTTGGCATCCAGATCAGGCAGCGCCTGATATTCCGAAACCCAGCAACGATATACCTTATAGGCGAATACCAGTTGGCCGGCTTCATTATAAAGCTCAATTACAATATCCTTTCTGAAGTTCTTAAGAGAAATTTCACCGCCGGAGCCCACACCGAATTTCCATACCAAATTGGCCCATTCTTCAAAAGTATGATCGTAGGTTACACCGCGTTCAAGCGTAATTGGTTCATATTCAGTAAGACCCGGCGACTTACGGCTGCTGCTGGGATCGCCGCCTTCGCGATTCATTAATACTTCGGTTATTCTTCGTAGTCCCCCAATCCTGTTAATACCCGCCACATATTTGCCGTCCCATTTTACCCGGAACTTGAAATTCTTGTATGGATCTTTGCGCTCGGCATTTACCGTAAATTCTGCCATAACTTTAGGTGTTGGTTAAATATTAACTTTAGGGTAGTGATAGATTTAATACAAAGAAAACTAAAATTAAAATCGAAAACAAGCAAATTAATCCAAAAACAGACCTTAAAACACTAATACAGTGGTTGTTAATCGAACTTAAAATATTTGATTTTAATAGTATGAAACCAAACCGATATTATGTCACGTTAAGTTTAGCCGTGCCCGGTTTTTGCCGGAATCTTAAATCGAATTGAAGGATTTTTTGTGGTATTTTAGTTATTTGACGCTTTCTATTAAAAACTTGTCATCTTTTCAGCTGCCTCTATGTCTCCAAATACTATATATTTTATCATATTTGCGGGCCTTTACCGGCATATTTTGTTAAAAAATGTTAACCTGAATTGTTTTTTTAAAATAAGTTATAAAAATCCTGATATTTACTTTTCGATAGTTCCATTACATTTTATCCATGCAATACAAAAAAATCAATAATCTATTAGGCTGGCTTTGCTTTGCCATTGCCTCGGTTACGTATATTTTAACTTTAGAACCATCCGTAAGTTTTTGGGATTGCGGCGAATTTATTTCTTGTGCCTATCGTTTACAGGTAGCACACCAGCCGGGATATCCGCTGTTCGCGATGCTGGGCAAAGCGTTTTCGTTATTATCATTCGGCAATAACGCCAAAGTGCCTTATTATACCAATATGATGTCGGCTATAGCAAGCGGGGCAACCATTATGTTCCTGTTTTGGACTATTACCGCATTGGCCAAAAAGTTACTGAACAAGGCCGACGAGGCGATCGACGATGGACGGCTAATGCTTATTATGTTCGCGGGCCTGGTTGGGGCGCTTGCGTTTACTTATACCGATACTTTTTGGTTTTCAGCGGTTGAGACCATCGTATTTGCCATCTCATCATTGTGTACATCGATAGTTTTTTGGGCAATATTAAAATGGGACGCCCATGCTGATGAACCTGGCTCCGATCGCTGGATTATATTTATAGCTTATGTCATTGGTCTTTCCATCGGTATACACTTGCTTAACCTGTTAACAATACCTGCAGTGTCACTTGTTTATTATTTCCGCAGGCATAAAAATGTAAATGTCAGCAGTATAATCGGCACCCTTTTTATAGGTGTGCTTATACTGGTATTTGTACAATACGGCATCAGGGGTTACACGATAGAAATAGCAGCCTATTTTGATCTTTTCTTTGTAAATGTGCTGGGAATGGGCTTCTGGAGCGGCGCATTTTTCTTCTTTTTAATCATAGTCGCAGTATTGGTCGGCGGTATTTGGTTGAGTATTAAATATAAAAAGCCTTTGCTAAACCTGGCGCTTTTGTGCATCGCCTTTATTTATTTTGGTTACAGCTCGTTTGCTTATATACCTATTCGTGCGGCGGCCGGCACCAATCTTGATAATTCGCATCCTGATAATGCCTTTATACTTTATGGTTATTTAAACCGCATTCAATATGGCGAAACACCTTTGTTGTTTGGCCAGTACTTTGATGCAAAAGTTACCGACCAAACAGAGGGCAGCACCATTTACCGCAAAGGAAAAACGAAATATGAAAATGCTGGCAAGAAGATAAGTTATGTTTACGATCATACTACCATCCTGCCGCGTATGTACAGCGGTGAGGGCCAGGATCCGCAGTTTTACAGGCAATGGCTGCAGATGGGTGATACCCGGCCGCCGGATTTCACTGATAACATGAAATGGATGTTCAGCTGGCAAATCTATCAAATGTACGTAAGGTACTTTTTATGGAACTTTGTGGGCCGCTATAATGATACCGACGGCCAACAAGACTCGGCAGCAAAAGATGGCAACTGGACAAGCGGCATTTTCAACAGCAGCAGCAATTTGCCTAAGTCAATCATTCATGGTACCACTTACACACCTTTATACGCGCTGCCTTTTCTGCTCGGTTTAATCGGTGCTTACTATCATTTTTATCGTAAAAAACGCGACGCACTGGTTGTGCTTTTACTTTTCTTTTTCACCGGTTTAGCAATCGTTTTATACGTTAACCAGCCCAGTATACAGCCACGCGAACGGGATTATTCGTACGTCGGTTCGTTTTATGCATTTGCGATATGGATAGGATTAGGTGTGATTGCGATTGCCCAGGGAGCGATTGCGCTTGCGGGCGAGGCAAAGAAAAATCTTGATCCTAAAGCTGCAGCATTGGGATCATTTGTTATTTGTATGCTGGCCGTTCCGGTTGTACTTGCAAAAGAAGAATGGAAGGACCATGACCGGTCGACAAAATTGACGGCACATGATATGGCCTATAATTATTTGATATCGTGCCCGCCTAATGCCATTTTGTTTACTTACGGTGATAATGATACTTACTCCTTGTGGTACGACCAGGAAGTAGAAGGAATACGATCCGACGTGCGTATTGTTAACCTTAGCCTGTTTACCGGTGATTGGTATATTCACCAAATGCAATCGAAAATGAATAATTCGGCACCGCTGCCAATTACCATGCCGTATGATAAGTACAAAGAGGGTGTACGGGATATAATTTATTTCGATGATAAAAAAATACCGGCCCCTGTAGAAGTTAAGGAAGTTTTTGACTTTGTAACATCCGACGATAAAAGCGTGCAGGCGCAATATCAAAATGGCGATTATGGCAATTACCTACCTACGAAAAACTTTAAAATCACTGTAAATGCCGATGATGTTTTAAAGAACCATGTAATAACCCCCGACCAAAAGGACAAGCTCGCAACGGAAGTGGATTGGAAATATACTTCAAACTATATCACCAAAGAGAACCTAGCGATGCTGGATATACTGGCCCACAATAATTGGGTGCGTCCCATTTGCTTTACCACCACCATAGGCCAGGAAAACTTAATAGGCTTACAGCCTTACCTGTATAAGGAAGGCTTCGCTTATCACCTGATCCCATTTAAGCCTGATACAGCAGTTAAGGATCAGTTAGGGAAGACAAACAGCCTGGTGATGTATAACAACATGATGACCAAATTTAAGTATGGCAATTTTAAAACAGCACGTTACCTTGATCATGAGTCGACAAGTATGTTTTACCCCGTGATGGTGAGTACGTTCCTTGACCTTGCGCAGGGGCTCATAAAAGATGGGCACCCCGACCTGGCCCTAAAAGCACTTCACAAATTCGACCAGGAAATGCCCGATATAATCACCGGACTTGAAGTAGCCGACCGTAAGTTATTCATGGGAAGGACAGCCTATGAACTGAACGATGCAGTACTGGGCACCAAACTTATGAACAACGTGGATGACTATATTACTGATCAGCTTGATTATAATTATACCCTGCTGAAAGATAATTCCGCAGAACTAAATGTGCAAACTGTTCAATATAGCGTGTCGTTTATAAATGAAATGGCTGCCATTACCAGTGAAAATCATCAAACGGCGTTAACCAATAAATTGAAAGCGCAATTAAAAGATTACGAAGCTAAATTCGGCGCGGTGCTGCAACAAAGACAACAATAGTACTGCCGGATATCGTTTTTGCAAACCCGCATCAATTCTTTCAACCTTCTTTTTTATAATGAACGATTTTAAATACCGCTCTTATAAAAAAGAAGGGATAGAATTTATAATTTCGGCTTTATGAAAATAATCGCCATTGGCCGTAATTATGCCGAGCATGCTAAAGAGCTAAATAACCCGGTTCCGGGTGTCCCGGTTATATTTATGAAACCGGACACAGCCTTGTTGAAGGAAAATAAACCCTTTTACCATCCCAGCTTTTCAGAGGACATCCATCATGAAATCGAAATTGTATTAAAGGTTAGCAAAGAGGGTAAACATATTAACGAGAAATTTGCAGGCAATTACTTTGATGAAATTGCCTTAGGGATAGACTTCACAGCCCGCGACATACAGCAACGGCACAAGGAAAAAGGCCTGCCCTGGGAATTGGCCAAAGCCTTTGACAATTCAGCACCGGTAAGTGCGTTTTTACCGAAATCGGATTTTGCAGACTTGCACAACATTAACTTCAGGCTGGATGTTAACCAACAAACAAGGCAGGTTGGAAATACACAAAATATGCTTTTTTCATTTGAAAATATGATTGCATTTGTTTCGCAATATATCACACTAAAAAAAGGCGATCTTATATTTACCGGTACGCCACAAGGCGTTGCCAAAGTAAACATAGGCGACCACCTGGAAGGTTATTTGGAGAATCAGAAACTGCTTGATTTTTACATTAAATAAGCATGCGGAAAACATCCATTATTATCCTGCTATTTTTGGTGTCGCACAATAATCTTTTTGCTCAAAACGATATACAAAGCCGCCAATACCCTCAAAATTACTTTCGCTATCCCCTTGATCTCCCCCCTATTACCGCGGGTACATTCGGCGAGCTCAGGCCCAATCACTTCCATTCCGGGCTTGATTTTAAAACTAACCAGCGTACCGGCTACCCGGTTCACGCAGCTTATGATGGTTATGTGTCACGGTTGCGGGTGCAATTCGGGGGTTTTGGCAATGCGATTTATATTACCCACCCAAATGGCTACACCACCGTTTACGGGCACATTGAACAGTTTAGCCCCGAGATGACGAAATTGATCCGCAGTTACCAGTACCAGCAGCAAACTTTCGAAGCTGATTTTAACCTGCAGCCTTTTCAGCTGGAAGTATGCAAGGATGATATAATAGCGCTATCGGGAAACGCCGGCGCATCTGAAGGGCCGCATCTGCATTTTGAGATCAGGGACACACAAACTGAAGAAACCATTAATCCGCAGCTCTTCGGCTTAACCATTCCTGACAAAGTACCGCCTTCCATAACCGCGATAGGTTTATATCAGCTGGATGGAAATCCATTCAGTGAAAAAACACCCAGGCGTTTTCTTCCCGTTATACGAAAAGCAGATGGTTATCACCTGAAAACGCCGGGCGTTATCAATGTAAGCGGCGCGGTGGGATTTGGAATCAGCACTAATGACATGACCAGCGTCTCCGCAAACCACAATGGCATTTATTCTATCGAATTAAAACTGGATGGCAAAACCGTTTATACCTATGCAGTTGAGCGGTTCGCATTTGATCAAACGCATGCCATCAATGCATATATTGATTACCCGGAGTTTTTACGGACCCACCGCTTCATGCAAAAATGCTTCATACTGCCCGGTAGTAAAATATCGCTTTATCCGCAATCAGTAAACCGCGGTATTATTAATTTTAATGATGATGCTATTCACCAGGTAGAGTATATCGTTAAAGATGTTGCCGGCAATACTTCGTCATTGAGCATAAAGGTTAAATCAACCTCAGGCCAAAACCGCAATGTTATCAATAAACCGTCGGGCGCCTTGTTCCGTTACGATCAACGAAATGAGTTCAGCAACGCGAAAGTAAAAGTGATAGTTATGCCCGGAAACCTGTATGACGATGTAGATTTCAAATATTCTACCCTGCCGAAAAGACCCGGTGCGTTTTCAATTATCCATTGCATACATAACCGTTTCACGCCGATACATGACAGTTACGACCTTTGGATAAAACCTGACAGCACCATCGGAAGATATGCCGACAAAGCGGTAATTGTAAGCACTACCGGGTTATGCGAAGGCGGCATTTACCAGGACGGTTATATCAAAGCCCAGGCACACTCATTTGGCGATTTCTATATTAAAACAGACACTATCCCGCCCTTCATCATCCCCCTGAATATCAAAAACGGAAGTGTTATGTCAAAAGCGAGGGGAATATTTCTTAAAATAGGTGATAACCTATCAGGCGTTAAGAGTTACTCCGGTAAAATTGACGGTAAATGGGTGCTGATGGAATGGGATTATAAAAGCAGGGTATTAAGTTACAAATTCGACAATGACACCGCGCCCGGTAAACATGTATTTGAGTTGACCGTCAGCGATAACAAAAACAATGTTGCGCATTTTAGCGCTGCGTTTAGCAGGTAGCTGAATGATCAGCATATTTGCATCACAAATACATGATGCAGATGATGCACCTGATGCACGTGATGCACCCCCTATTGATAATCAGCGGGTTACACGCGGAAATAATGCAAGCTGATGCAAGTTGATGCAAAATCTCTCAAAAAAGATTAATTTTTTGCATCACCGTCCCGGAAAAGTTGACAGCTGGATAATCATGTTGCAATGCATGATCGTCTGTGACAGACTTCGCGGGAACAGCAACAAATCAAAAAAATTCAATTTAGTGCTTGCAGAATATGCATTTCTGTCTATATTTGCACTCCGCAAAAGCGAAAGTAGCTCAGTTGGTAGAGCACGACCTTGCCAAGGTCGGGGTCGCGAGTTCGAATCTCGTCTTTCGCTCAAATCCCTTCCACAAGAAGGGATTTATTGTTAAAGGTTTATACACCTGCTCAGATGGTGGAACTGGTAGACACGCAGGACTTAAAATCCTGTTCCCGTAAACGGAGTGCGGGTTCGATTCCCGCTCTGAGTACATCTAAGAATCGACATAAAGCCTGGTATGAAAATATCGGGCTTTGTTGTTGTCGCATTATTCGATTTGATCGCTATCTTTAACCAACTGAACCTACGACATGAAATATAAGTTCATTTTAATTTTGTTGATTGTTATTGCAAGTCTGTCCGCTTTTCGATTGTCTGTAAAAAATATATTAAGTTTTAAAACATCGACCGGGCACATCATCAAAGTAGTTAAGGGACAAATTCTTTATGATAATAAAATGATATTTAAGATAAAGTATAATGACGCCATACTTTATGACAGCAAGTCCAATCGCTTGATAGAAGATAATGGTTCTATATTCTTATTTGTAGCGATGGCCGGTAATCCTAACCTTGATCGGCTAAATGCATTTTTAATTACATCTACAAAAGCTACGTTAGTTGTAGATGCTATACTTTCACCAATTAAAGACTATGACGGAGATGGATACCTGGAATTTGGAGGAAGAGATTTAACAGAAATGTATCCGAATGTTGATTCAATGCATTATATACCTACCGCTTATTATGAGATACGAAATGGAAAAATTCACTCAGACAATGCACTTACCAAAAGCGAAGACATAAAACTTAATGGCTTATACCTCCCTCTAAATAAGCAACTTGATAAAAATGGCAATTGTTGTAAAGTTGTGTCAAAGCCGGGAAGGAAACGTGTGATACGTGTCCAGTCACGATCAGACCTTATTTCTAAATCATTTATGGGGTCAGATACGATGACTGTCCTCGCCACGAAATATGTTTTGGATGGTAAAGATGAGATAACAAATGTGGATCACTTTGAAGATGGGTCGTGGCTTTTTTATAGCAATAACAGAACTTATGCAATGGAAACTGTCGCGAAGAAAGTTAAGCTTTCATCAATAATCAAATTGGATAAATCGATATTGTTACTATCATGGATGCCTAAAGGCTACGTGGCTATGAGATCATCGAAAACTGCATCATGGGGTTGGAATAAGTTAAAGGATAAATAAAAGGGTCTTCCGCTCTGTCTCAGCAGAGCCTCAGGCCTGGACCCTGCGCTGCACCATGCCGGGAAGAACGCAGGGTCGTCTGCGACAGACCCTGCTGAGACTGTATATTTTTCTATTTAGTTCTCGTCAACTCCAACAGTACCGGTCTTAACTTTTCCGGCACGCTTGTAATTGGCAATAATCACTCCCTTTGGCGTAACAACACTCTCCGTTAATGTAAACGTTCCTGGAATAGCGCCATTGTCAAACAACTTCTTTCCTTCACCAAGAATCACGGGGTAAGTTTTAAGCCAGAGTTCGTCCACTAAATCATTCTTAAGTAACAGATGAATAAGTTTACTGCTGCCCCAAACCTGGAGGTCAGAACCTTCTGAATTTTTTAGTTTTTCGATAGCTGCCACGCTTGTAAGGAACAAGGTGTTTTTCCAATCAGACTTTGTCAGGGTGTTGGATAGGACGTATTTTGTGACATCATTGATACCTGGCCAATAGTCCGCATGTTGAGGCCAGTAAGCGGCAAATATCTCGAATGTTTTTCTGCCCAAAAGAATATCTGCAGGTTCCATCTGCTTTTGCAATACCTCATTAAAAACTTCGTCACCATAAGGTGCAGACCAACCTCCATATTGGAAACCGTCTGATGCATCTTCCCCGGGGCCTCCGGGTGCTTGCATTACTCCATCTAATGTAATAAATGTTGAAACTATTATCTTTCTCATATCAGTTTAATTTAAGTTGTTGCTTTGTTGTTTATTTTTTTTTTATGGTTCGAAAATATTTATCGAAGCGTTTTTGTTTATTATTAGTTTGATTGTTATACAAAGATAAAACGCACGAGGCGCGCGCATGAGGTATAATCATGACAATATGAGGGTATTTTGTGACCAGGCTATATGCTAAATGACCCCGCCGGTTCAAACGTTACGCGGGTAACGTTTGAACCGGCGGGAATACTTGTAAAAGTTATTTATTACCTAAAATGTAAAGCTGGCTGGAAATTTTACCAACCAGCTTCACTTGCATTAATAACCGGGATAAACAGGAGGGTTGGTGGAACCACCTGTGGAACCGGTGGTTGCCGTGAAATTACTTTGCAGGTATCCTAAAATACCGTGCGCTTCACCGCCGGGGCCTGCCGTAAAGTAAAGCTTGCTCGTGGCCGAAGGAGTTGCTTTCAAAAAGCTGAGCGCCCATAAACCGTCAATTACAACGGGGCTTCCATCTTTTTGCAACTGGCCTATATGATTGCCATTTAAATCAAATATATTGATCCTGCCATCCCCAAAGTTGCCCACCAGTATTGTTTGGCCCACGGCAGCAAAACCGGCAGGTGCAAGCGTAATACCCCATGGTGAATTTAAGGTACCGTTTGAAGCAAAGCGTTTAACAAAGGTTCCATCGGGTTTGAAAATATTAACATATCCGTTTCCGGGAGCCGGGGCATCAGTAATGCTACCCCCCGCACTATGTTTGGCATAAGTTACGTATATCATCCCACCGATATTTTGCACGTTAAACGGAGAAAATCCGGCTGCCATGGTAGTATCAACAAAGGGATTGGCTGGGACGTAATTGAAGCTATTGTCATATATGTCAACTTTCCCTTCTTTAAAATTGGCGGCTAACAAAAAATCGGCGCCAACGCCGTTTCCAATAGTCAGCCCGGTGTAGCCGGCCAGGTTATTCGCCCCAACTGCTGTGGCAGTAGTTCCATTTGTCCAGGCTGTAATTTTTCCGCTCTCGTCCGCAAAAATAAACGTGTTGCCTCCAAATTCCGTCGCTGAACCATTGAATACCATGCCGGTAGGCGCACCCGATGACGGAATGCCTACAGGCGCCATCACCGTATGCCCTGTACTATCGTATACGGTACTTACTGATTTTTTATTTGACGACGCCCATATAATGCCTGTTGGGTTTGCTGCAAGCCCCCATGCATTAACCAGGTTGGCATCAACCTGGGCTGGATTAAAACTTGCCGCATCTGCAACCAAATTTGTTTGGCTGATGTTATACGTCGGCGACGATGGTGTCGTGTTCGTTTTTTTACAGGAATAAATGCATACGGATACGGCTGCAGCGATTACTAAATTAGTGTTAATTCTCTTTTTCATAAATGTGGATTTTTTTGTTTTCAATTTTATTTTATGTTTTCAATTTGATGATTTGTTCTGCTCATTGATCTTTTGCAGCATGCAGCGATCCTATCCTGCACACAATTTTTACACGACTTTCTTTTTAAGAAATATCCGGATGCTAAAAAAGATAATTAGATGAAAGGGGGTAAATTATTTACATGAAAACGGATACACGCATGACGAACACCGGGATTCGCGACCTTTTAGGAGCTGTTTGATATGGGATATAGGAAATCCTGATCCAGGTAGTTTTAGCTATACTAATAGCTACTAAGGCGTTTCCAGTTATGCTTTGTCGTCGGCGGGGCGCTGTAACTAGATGATAAAAGCTAAAAGCGGAAGTCATGCCGAATTTATTTCGGCACCCCACTGGATATTGACGCCTGCAAAGTTTGCGACGTGCATATCGCAGACCTACCTAGCGGTTACAAGCATGAGAGGTGCCTAAATAAATTCGGCATGACTTGCTTTTTTCAATAATCCCCCTCCTTCAAAACATCCCCAATCAAATCACCCTCATACCCCCTGCTTAATGCATATTGCTGCAATTTATAACGCCGTTTAAAGGAATCCTTTTCATTTAACAGTTTTGCTTTTTTGGTAATCGTCTTTTGCAGTAACTGTAGATATTCGTCACCATCTATGGTGGCCAGCGCTTTTTTTATCAACACATCGGGCACTCGTTTAAATTTCAGGCCCTGCTTTATTTTTATCCGGCCCCAGCCCTTTTGGTTAAATTTTCCCTTGGCATAGGCTTTTGCAAAACGTTCTTCATTTAAAAAATTATCGCCGATGAGCTGGCCGATGATATTTTCAACCGCGGCCGGCCACAATCCCCACTCATACAATTTATCCCTTACCTCCTGCTGCGAGCGCTCCTGGTAGGCGCAATAATGTTCCGCTTTTTTAAGGGCAATCTTCTCATCGGTTATTTTTGGAGTTTTAGGACTATCCATTAAAACCAAAATTCGTTAAAATTCTTGTATGTACAGAAATATGAGCAAATTCGTACCATGCCAGGAAGTCAATACCCAATAAAAGAAATTCAGCAGGCCATCAACGCCGGCGGAACTATTATAAAAGAATATACCATCAGCAACTTATTGTCCGACAGCCGCCGCATTACCAGTCCCGGCGAAAGCCTATTTTTCGCGCTAAGCGGGAGACGGAACGGGCACGAGTTTATTGCCGAGGCTTATGCCGCAGGCGTGCGAAACTTTGTGGTAAAGCAGGGCCCTGAATTGATGCTGCCCGACGCTAATTTTTTAATTGTGGACAATGTACTGGCCGCCCTGCAATCGCTCGCCGCATGGCACCGCAGTCGCTTTAACCTGGAAGTGATAGGCATAACAGGCAGCAACGGCAAAACCATTGTTAAAGAATGGCTGTACCAGCTGCTGGCGGCAGACAAAAACATCGTGCGCAACCCTAAAAGCTATAATTCGCAATTGGGTGTCCCGATTTCGGTGTGGCAGATCAACGAAAAAAATAACCTGGGGATCTTTGAGGCGGGTATATCAACCACGGGCGAAATGGTAAAGCTGGAAGCCATCATAAAACCGACTATCGGCGTATTAACACACATAGGAACTGCACATGACGAAGGCTTTAGCGAACGGCGCGAAAAGGTGCTTGAAAAGCTGATCCTGTTTAAAAACTGCCGCCTGCTGGTCCATAATTACGACCAGCTGATCGATTACCAGGATGACATCCCGGCTAAAAATCGCTTCACCTGGAGCACAACCTTTAAACAAGCCGACCTATACGTTTTCACAGAGACGGTGATTGCCAAAAAATTCTATTTACGGGCGATATTTAAAGGAGAAGAGATTGAATGCCTGATCCCTTTCCTGGATGAGGCCTCGGTTGAAAATGCCATTGTTTGCTGGGCCACCATGCTGGCCATGGGCTATAAACCGGTTGAGGCAGATGAACGCATCGAGCATTTGAATGCCGTAAGCATGCGCCTGGAATTGAAAACAGGCATTAATGATTGCTCCGTGATTGACGACTCCTATAACTCGGATATCCAGTCATTAGAGATTGCTTTGAATTTTTTGAGTCAGCAAAATCAGCATCCCAAAAAGACACTGATACTGTCGGATATATTTCAATCTGGTTTGCAGAATGAAGTTTTATACCGCCAGGTTGCCGAAATGATAAAAACCAAAAAGGTGGACAAATTTGTCGGTGTCGGTGAGGCGTTGACCTCGTTTGAAAGCTATTTCGACCTGCCTGAAAAGTATTTTTATCCCGATACCGCTGCGTTGCTTCAGCATTTGCGCTCGCTTAATTTCAGGGACGAAACCATCCTGATCAAAGGTTCGCGCAGTTTTGAGTTTGAGCTGATCAGCCGCGCGCTGGTACAAAAGGCGCACGAAACGGTGATGGAAATAAACCTGAATGCGCTACTCGGCAATTTGAATTTTTACCGGTCGAAATTAAATCCCGGTGTAAAAATTATGGCAATGGTAAAGGCATTCTCCTATGGCAGCGGCACATTTGAAGTGGCCAATATGCTGCAATATAACAAGGTGGATTACTTGGCAGTAGCCTATATTGACGAGGGTGTTGACCTGCGAAAAACAGGTATCAACCTGCCCATCCTTGTGCTTAACCCTGAATCATCCTCCTTTGACAAGTTAACAGAATACAAGCTTGAACCGGCTATTTACAGTTTCGGGCTACTGGACGAATATGTAAAATATGCGCAGGCCAGTAACGTGCTGGACTACCCGGTGCACCTTAAAATTGATACCGGCATGCACCGCCTGGGATTTGAAGATTTTGAGATAGAAACGCTGTGCGACCTTTTGGAAGAGAACAAGTATTTACACGTGCAGTCGGTATTTTCGCACCTGGTTGCCAGCGACTCGGCTCAGCACGATCTTTTTACCTTAACGCAGATCAATAATTTTGAAGCGGCCTACCGCCAGATAGAAGAAACGCTTGGCTATACGGTGATCAAGCATATTTGTAACAGCTCAGCCATCACACGCTGGCCCAATGCACAATATGATATGGTGCGGCTGGGTATCGGCCTGTATGGTATTGATGCTGCCGTTTCTACAGCTGACAATGCGTTGCAGCCCATCGCAAGTTTAAAAACAAGCGTTTCGCAGGTAAAAAAAATAATGGCCGGCGAAACCGTCAGTTACAGCCGCAGCGGCAGCTTATTAAAGGACGGGAAGATAGCCACCGTCCGCATTGGTTATGCCGACGGCTATTTGCGCGCCTTTGGTAATGGCATCGGCAAGATGCTGGTTAAGGGCGTTTTGGTGCCCACGGTTGGCAATATTACGATGGATATGTGTATGCTCGATGTAAGCAACGTAGAGGTACAGGAAGGCGACGAAGTGATTGTTTTCAACGAAGAACAACGCATAGAAGAACTGGCAACGCAGATCGGCACCATCCCTTATGAAATTTTAACAAATGTTTCGCAAAGGGTAAAAAGAGTGTATTTTTATGAGTAGGTTATTTTCATGTCGGAGCGATGAATAAAAGTTTGATCATATTATTTCTTATTCTTTTAACTGGATGCGGAAACGTATTAGATAAGAATGCCAACATTGATAATTGTATATCGGATTTAACAAAAATTAGAAATAGTAATAAAGAATTATATGTTAAACAAGATATTGACCAGTGTTATACATTAATACTTTTATGCAAGTTGGGCGGTATTAAAGATATAAATGTCACATATAGGAAATTACTTGATAGCATTAGAGCAAACAGAATTAAAGGCAATATAAAATTGAAGAATAAAAAGCACTAGAGTAAGGGCTTATTGGCCCACTTAGTCCCAAAGTTTTTTACCTTGTAGAGTTGCCACTTTAAAAACACCACGTCCTGCCGAATTTATTTCGGCATCCCTCCTGCAGGTGAACGCGCGACAGGTCTGCAATGGGCAAGTCGCAAACTTGGCAGGCGTGAATATCCAGTGGGGTGCCGAAATAAATTCGGCATGACTTTCGGGGGGAATAAAACTTATTTTTTAAAATCAAACGTTGTCTTTCTCAAAAAAGGTGTTTCTATTTAATTTCCTATTCCAAAAGAGTGTACTTTTATGAGTAGTTTAACAGGCGATGAAAAAGATATTCAGCGTATTATTAAGATACTTTATAAAAGGACTATTAATTGTTGTGCCCCTCGGTGTGGCGATTTTCCTCATCTACTGGGCCATCTCCAGTATTGATAACGCCTTAAATTTAGATTTCCTGTGGCACGATAAAAATGGCAAAGCAGTTTACATACCGGGCCTGGGTATTTTAAACGTTATTGTGATCATCATGATCGCGGGCATACTGGTAACCAACGTTATCACCGACCCCATAAAACGATGGATTAACCGCTGGATCAACCGTTTGCCTTTATTTAAGTTCCTGTATAGTTCGGTTAAGGATCTCACGGAGGCCTTTGTTGGCGAAGAAAAGAAGTTTAACGAGCCGGTAATTGTTACTGTAAATGAGTTTGGGTTAAAGAAAATCGGCTTTATGGTTCAAAAAGATCTATCCTCATTAAACCTGCCGGGCGAGGTCGCCGTTTATTTTCCCTATTCCTATTCGTTTGCCGGGCAGGTGGTGATCATTTCGGCCGATAAAGTAAAGCCTATTGAGAAAAGCGCGGCCAATATGATGAAATTCGTCGTATCAGGTGGCGTTAGCGGGCTGGACTGATCGCTTCTTCTTCTTAAAACTTCTGATAACTATAAATGTACTCACCACCATCAGGATAGATGCCAGCAAATATGGCGCTCCGGGAAAATACACGGTCGATGTTTTTTTACTGAAGAAAAAGAACACGTAACTAAACAATAGCGGGCCCAATATCAGGCTAATACTGTTCAAAATAGCAAAGGCACCCTGCAATTCACCCTGCTCGTTTTTAGCGACTTTTGCCGTTGCCAGGCTCTGCATAGCCGGGCCAGACAAACCGCCCAGGCAATAAGGGATCATATATATATACAGCATCCATCCCCTGCTCACAAAGGCAATCAGGGCCAATCCAATGGCATAAAATATTAAACCCGCGGTGATGTTTTTTTCCTGCCCGAATTTGGGTACTGTATACCTGATCAACCCGCCCTGTATCCCAACCAGCACCAATCCTATAAAAACACCCAGCGTGCCAACGCTCGCCAGCGTCCAATCGAATTTCTCATAAACAAAAAACGATAACAGGTACTCCACCGCTTTTTGAGCGATATAAACGATCAAAGTGGCGCCCAATAAACCTGCCAGTGCCGGCTCTTTTTTATATATGCGGTATAATGACGAAAACGGGTTGGCACGTTTCCATTCAAATTTGCGGCGATGCTCGGGCGCTAACGACTCCGGCAAAACAAATAGGCCATACAGGCCATTGCAAAATGCAAACGCGCCCGCCGCGATAAACGGCAATTTTAAATTGATAAGACTCAGGTACCCACCCAGCCCCACGCCAAAGATCAATCCAATGGCCGATGCTGCACCCACTAATCCGAAATTGGCGGCGCGTTTGCTGCCAGTGGTGATGTCGGCAATATAGGCGGTGGCTGTCGAGGTGCTGGCCCCGCAAATGCCCGCTATGGTACGGCCAACGAACAGCCAGCCAATGGTTGGTGCAAAAGCCATCACCATGTAATCGATCGAAAATCCAAATAATGAGATTAGTAAAACAGGCCGGCGGCCATACCGGTCGCTCAGGTTACCCATTACTAACCCGAATATTAACTGCATGGAGGCATAAACAAAAGTGAGCCAGCCATTATACCAGGATGCCTCCCTCACATTGATGTGCCCTAAAGTTTGCAGCAATTTCGGCAATACAGGTATAATGATCCCCAAACCGAGCACATCGATAAAAATGGTAATGAAGATAAAAGTGAGTGCCCGGGATTGTGTGGGTTTTGCCATATAATTAATCAGACTGAAAATGCGATTTTGTTATAAAAGTTTTAATGGACATAAAATATTTTCAGCGTGCTCTATCTATATACGTTTTTCCGGATCGATTAATTTCTTTTAAAACTTCGTACCGCCAATAAAGCGCTTATCAACATCAATACCGATCCTATGGCAAATGGTGCACCTGCAAATTGAAAAAAAGGATTCGGCTTGGTAAAGTAGTAAAATGATTCGGTCATCAACAAGGGGCCTACTATCGAGCTCACGCTCATCAGGCTGGTTAATCCACCCTGCAGCTCTCCCTGTTCATTCGGGGGCACGCTGGTGCTCATATAGCCCTGTAAAGCGGGGCCTGCTATCCCGCCAAGGCAATAAGGTACCAAAAAGGCAAACATCATCCAGCCTTTAGTCGCGAAAGCAAACAACAACAAACCGGCGCCATATAAAACTAATCCCACCCATATACTTCGCTCATTCCCCAGCTTTGGTAAAATTATCCGTATCAGGCCGCCCTGCACGATCGCTATCATTAATCCTACGGTCGCCAGTGAATAACCGACCATTGCTTCGCTCCACCCAAATTTCTTAAAAGTGTAATAGGTCCACACGCTTTGAACCGACTGTACAGAAACGTAAATTAAAAATAACGAAACAGCCAAACCGATAACCGATTTGTATTTTCTCAATTGTATCAAGGTACCCCAGGGGCTGCATCTTTTTATATCAAGCGGGCGGCGGTGCTCTAATGATAGTGATTCGGGCAATATAAAATAACCATAAGCGGCATTCAACAATGCCAAGGCAGCCGCTGCAATAAAAGGGTAGTGAACGTTATATTTACCGAGTATGCCGCCCAAAGCAGGACCGATGATAAAGCCTAAACCGAACGCCACCCCTACCAGCCCAAAGTTTGCCGCGCGTTTTTCGGGTGTGCTGATGTCGGCAATGTAAGCTGAAGCCGTGGTAAAACTGGCGCCTGTTATTCCCGCAACGATACGCCCGACAAATAACCATGCAATGGTTGGCGCGAAAGCAGAAAACGCGTAGTCGACTCCAAAGCCGAGCAAAGAGCACAATAACACCGGCCGGCGGCCAAATTTATCGCTGAGGTTACCTATCAGCGGAGCAAACAAAAACTGCATGCCCGCATAAGCGGCAGTGAGCCAGCCGCCGTACCAGGAAGCATCGCTTACATCACCATGAATTAAGTGTTCAATTAATTTGGGGATCACCGGGATGATAATACCCAGGCCCATTACGTCGATAAATAAGGTGGCAAAAATAAAGCCTAATGCTGCCTGTCGTTTAGGTTGGGCGGTTTCATCCATATCGCAAAATAAGCAATAACCGAGTGTAAACCCAATACTTATTTTTAAATGAAGGGAAATGTTTTTAAAAACAGTAAGTCATGCCGAAATTTTTTCGGCACCTCTCAGGACGGTAAACACCATGCACGTATACGACTTGCATGTAGTACACCTAGCCCGCGTTTACTTAGCAAGAGGGGTCCCGATCCGCCAGCCGGCGGACGGGATGACACATGGTTTTTCGAATATCTAAAAATTCGGCTTCAGCACATATTTATTATAGAAGCGGAAAATATGCTCAGTAGCTTCTTCGGCAGTATCAACCAGGCGGTATAGCATCAGGTCGTCGGGATGTATGTTGTGTTCCTGGTTCAGCATTTTTTCCTCCACCCAATTAAAAAGCCCTTTCCAGTATTCAATGCCCACAAATACGATTGGGAAACGTGCTATTTTACCTGTCTGGATAAGGGTGATGGCTTCAAACGATTCATCCATCGTGCCAAAACCGCCCGGCAGGATGATAAAACCCTGCGAGTATTTCATGAACATTACTTTTCGGATAAAAAAGTAATCAAACTCCAGTATTTTATCCCGGTCGATGTATTTATTATGGAACTGCTCGAATGGCAGCTCAATGTTCAGGCCCACCGATTTTCCGCCGGCCTCATAAGCGCCTTTGTTGGCCGCTTCCATAATCCCCGGCCCTCCGCCTGAAATTACGCCGTAGCCGTGTTCTGTCAGCAAACGTGCGGTATCTTCGGCTAACTTGTAATATTTACTATCGTTCTGCGTGCGCGCTGAACCGAATATGGATACACAGGGGCCAATTTTAGCCAGTTTTTCAAAGCCTTCCACAAACTCGGCCATGATCTTAAATATCTGCCAGGAGTCGGTAACCTTAATTTCCTGCCAGTTTTTGTTTTCAAACGCTTGTCTTATTTTTTCTTCACCAGTCATAAGTATGAATTAGTCGGGAAAGTCCGAATCCCGATAGCTATCGGGACCCAAAGTCCGGAAAAATAATTTTTCAGTAATATTACGATAAATCGGCGTTTAAGTTTTAAAAGTTTAATAATGATGGGTTATAAAAGCCCGTTGCTATCTTTCTTTAAGCTTTCCGTTACTCTAGTTGAAAACTACAGGCTTAGCCAATTGGTAGACGGTAGTCTACGAACAGCGGGTGATAAATAACAAAGCCCGGCACGCGTTGGCCAGGCTCTGTCTTCTATCAAACTCCTCTTCCAGATCACAATAACTCAACACTCAAGGCCTTTGCCCGGCATTCTCGCCGATGAGACGCTTGCGGTAGTGAGAAGGGTATATTAATTATCCTTCACAAACCTTATGCTGGCATAATCGTCGGGGTTCAAACCATTATCCAAAACAACACTCGCAGGATAGGAATCTATATGTTGAATTATTAAATCAAAGGGTTCTCCAGCAACCAAGAATGAAGAACTCCAAAATGCTGCGTATATTCCCGATCCAACATAAGCCGGTCCTGGATAAATCCCATACCCAATGGATAATGCGTTAAATCCTAGCGAGTTTGTACCATTACCACCAGACCATCCTGTTGCAGACATCAGTGCAAGTGCATTTGCGTTATCCACATTTCCATAACTATCTAGCGTGCCACCAGCTAATTTCAACAAGTTGTTAAAATCTTTCTGAGTGGGCAAACGCCAACCAGCAGGCAAATTTATTGCTGTCGCTTGCGCAAATGTATAAAATCCACCTACACCTCCTGTACCGTTATAGTTAGTCGCAGTCCAGGTTTGCGTACCAATTACTATGGTATTGTAATTATCACCACCAATAGATATTGTATTGGTAGGAGTTTTAGTCTCGTTTTTTTTAGAACAAGCGCTAACGGAAATAATAAGTATGAGAGAAAGACAAATCAATTTTCTCATTGTTTATAATGGTTTAGTTTGGGTAAATATACAACATTGTATTTACTTTACAGCCCCTCCAGTGAGGCAACTATTTTCGTTCGCGAGAGAGGGGAAGCATTTATTACTGTGAGATGCCCTTATCCAATATCTTGCCAGTAATCGGATCGACAACAAACGAGAGGCTGCACCAGTTAAATAGTTTAATTTTATCATCTTCAGTGAGCCTTATATCAACAAATGGACAATCTTTGTTTTGGAAATGAGGCTCTTCAGGATCAATTTGCCATAAGAGATTTCCAGTAGTAGTAATCGCAAAAACGTTATTGTTATATATTGCCTTCGAAGGAATTTTTAAAATAATAATTACTACGAAATCGATAATTATGGTCTTGGAAACATTAATCGGATATTCAAATTCTATAACAGTTCCATTATTGAATTTAATCCTATTCCCTAATAATTGAAATAAATTTGAATTGAACATATATTTACATTAAGGGATTGGCCAAAAAACCCTGTCAGCCGTAACAAAACGACAAGTAGCAACTATTTATTTAACCATTACCTTTACCGCCCATCAAAGTTGATATATTAAAAGGAATCCTTTTCCATGATTTCTTTAAGCAGGTCCTGGTGTCTTACTTTGGTTATAAGCAGTTGCAAAAAAGTTAATAAAACCCACCCTAGCACTAGAAAAAGTACTGCCCAACCAAAGTAAAAAGTAAAAAGGATAAAAACCGTTAAAAGCAGAATATTGTAAATCAAATTGATGTAATAAGTTAAGACAATCATACTTCCATTTTCGAGTTCGATGATTTTGATTGTACCGCCATCGGCTTTACCAAGCTGACTAATATTTGATCCCCATCCTTTTTTTTCTAACTCAAAGTGAATGGTATCGTTCTTTATATTCACAACGTGATACCCATACTCCCGCAACATTAACTGTATTTTATATTTCCAATGATTGCCTTTTACGCAGGTTTCGGCAGACAATTGATATCGTAATTTTGTTGTCATATACACTACCCGGTAAAGGCTTTAACTGTAATTATTATGCCGATCAATATAAAGCCAAATCCCGCCATTAATAAAGCCTTTCCATACCCCCATCGATCTCCATTCCATTTTTAACCCCTTTTATTTGAAAAAAAACGATAAAGATCCCGACACAGATCATGCCTAATCCGAAGATAAATTGCGGTATATTCATTGTATTATTTTTTTGGTTTACTATCACGCTCCTAAGGCCTTCCGCCTCGAAGTAACCAACAATCCCGCAAACGTAATCAACCCGTTTACCAATATCAGCTCATTATCAAAAACATACCCGCCCAGCAATTTATCGGAATACATGCTTAAATAATAACATACCGCAGGCGATATCAAACAAATAAACGGCACCAGCTTATCATTAACCTGCCGTTTAGCGGCAAATAACCCAAACGAATACAATCCTAACAACGGCCCGTAGGTATAGGAGGCTACTTTAAATATAGCGCTCACCACAGCGCTGTTATTCACCGAATTAAATATGATGATGGTTAAAAACAAAAATCCCGAGAACGCAATGTGCACATAGTGGCGGGTATTCACCATTTTTTTGCTATTGACGTCCTTGTTCTTATTAAAACCCAAAAAATCAACGCAAAAAGAGGTAGTAAGCGCCGTTAAGGCCGAATCGGTAGTGGCGAAAGTAGCGGCGGTTAAACCCAGCATAAATACCATCGCAGGTACGATACCTAAATATTTTAAGGCGATGGTTGGGTACAGGTAATCTGTTTTTTCAACGCTCATACCATAACGCGCGGCGTACATATACAGCAACGCCCCAACGCTGAGAAAGAAAATATTGATAACAACAAACACGGCGGTAAAGCTGAACATATTCTTTTTTGCCTCGCGAATATTTTTTAAGCTGAGATTTTTCTGCATCAGATCCTGGTCGAGGCCGGTCATGGCTACGGTAATGAATAAGCCTCCTAAAAATGCTTTGGTGAAATGAAACTTATTGCTTAAAAAATCATTGAAGAAGAAAATTTTCGAATAGCTGCTGTTCTTGATGGCTTCGGCAGCTTCAAAAATATTATAATGCAGGCTTCGGCAAATAAAGTAGATCGATAAAAAAACGGAGGAAACGAGGAATAACGTTTGTAAGCTATCGGTTATGATAATGGTTTTTAACCCGCCCCTAAAAGTGTACATCCATATGAGGGCCAGGCATATCAATACGGTCACCGCAAACGGTACATGGTAGCTGTCGAAAATAAATTTTTGCAGTACAATAACTACCAGGTAAAGCCGGAAGGACGAACCTATAATACGGCTGATCAAAAAAATACCTGCGGCCGTTTTATAGCTCCAGACGCCCAGTGCCCCCTCGATATAGCTGTAGATGGAGGTTAGTTTTAACCGGTAATAAAGTGGCAGCAGAACCGTGGCGATCACAATAAAACCGGCGGCATTACCCAAAACAAACTGGAAATATTCGAACTGGTCGCCGCTTGGCGCGCCAACCTTCCCGGGAACGGAGATAAACGTTACACCGCTCAATGCAGTGCCGATCATACCGAAAGCCACCAGGTACCATTTGGAATTGCGGTTGGCTACAAAAAAAGTATCGTTATCGGCTGATTTGCGCGAGGTTAACCACGAAATAAGCAGCAATACAAAAAAGTAGCCTATGATGAAGGTGAGTAGTATTCCTGGAGACATAATTTTTGTTAGTCCGAAGGTCCGGAAAGTCCGGAAAGTCGGAAGATAAGTTTAAACTGTGGACAAGTTAGGGATAGTACTTGATTCTGCAAAACTTATAAGGCTTGGTCTTTCTCATTTTCGGTCTTTCGGACTTTTCCGACTTTACTGACTTTTCGGACTTTCCGACTATATTTGAACAATGAACTTTTCATCGAAACTGCTGGAGGATGCTGTTGCCGAATTTGCCAAATTACCCGGCGTTGGCCAAAAAACCGCTTTGCGCCTGGTGCTGCACCTGCTTAACCAGGATAAGGAAGACGTAGAAAAGTTTAGCGCTACCATCAGCAAATTACGGAACGAGATCCAGTTTTGCCGCATTTGTTTAAACATCTCTGATCAGCCTGTTTGCCAGATTTGCGCCTCCCCAAAGCGCGACCACAGCATGATTTGCGTTGTAGAAGATACCCGCGACGTAATGGCTATCGAAAATACCAATCAATACAATGGGGTGTACCACGTTTTAGGCGGATTAATTTCCCCAATGGATGGCGTAGGCCCAACCGACCTTGAAGTTGACTCCTTGGTTGAGCGTTTAAAAGACGGTGAAACCAAAGAAATTATTTTTGCCCTCAGCGCTACAATGGAGGGCGATACCACGCTTTTTTATTTGCATAAAAGATTAAAAAACTTTAACTTAACGATCTCTACCATCGCCCGTGGCATAGCTTTTGGAGGTGAGTTGGAATATGTTGATGAAATAACATTGGGACGATCTATTGCTACCCGTGTCCCCTATGAAAATTCGTTGTCTAAGTAGATATGAAGCTATCTGTAATCATCGTTAACCACAATGCACGTGCTTTGTTAAAGCAATGCTTAAATTCTGTAGTGGATGCCTGTAAAAGCATCGATTATGAGTTATTTATAGTGGATAACGCTTCTGTCGACAGGTCAGTGCAGATGGTTGAGAGCGATTTCCCCGAAGCTAAAGTAATTGCAAACAAGGTAAATAACGGCATAGCCAAAGCAAATAACCAGGCGTTACAGCTAACTACAGGAGAGTATATTTTACTGGTCAATGCGGATACAATAAGCGGCAAAGACTCTTTGGAGAAAATGTGTGCCTTTATGGATCAGCATATAGATGCCGGTGGCCTGAGCGTCAGGATGCTTACACCGCAGGGCCGCTTTCTGCCGCAATCGATACATGGCCTTACAAAACCATGGATAGCTTTTTTTAAATTTATAGGGTTCGCCCGGAATTTTTCAAAAACCCGCCTGTACGACCGCAACCGTAAGGATTGGGTGGAGGAATTCCAGATTGCCGAAATTGATATTTTAAACAGCGACTGCATGCTGCTCCGCAGGTCGGCCCTGGCAGAAACAGGTTCGTTTGACGAACGCTTTGTGCTATACGGGCATAATATCGATCTTTCGTACAGGATCAGGCTGGCTGGTTTTAAAAACTATTATTTCCCAAAAACCTATATCATTAATTACGATAGCCAAAACATGGCTAAATTTAGCTGGCCATATATCAAGTATTTTTATGGCGCGATGCTTATATTCGCCACAAAGTACTTGTTCAAATTGCCCGAAATAAAAGTGGAAGGCACTACCCAGCTATTCCCTTCATCGTATGAAGTTAAATGATAAAATTGTAGTCATCACCGGCGCCTCCTCGGGGATCGGGAAATCACTTGCCATAGAATTTGCCAAACGCGGCGCCCATCTTGTTTTGGGAGCCCGGCAATACGTTACCCTCTGTGAAATAACACAAGACCTCGAAAAGCAATACGGCATAAAAGCAGTGGCTGTGCAATGTGATGTAACCATTGAAGAAGATTGCGAACATTTAATCAAACAGGCGCTGGTCACCTTCGGTAAAATTGACGTGTTGATAAATAACGCGGGGATATCCATGCGGGCGTTATTCAAAGATGCAGAGGTAAACGTTTTAAAATCGGTTATGGATGTAAACTTTTGGGGGATGGTGTATTGCACAAAATATGCTTTACCCGAAATTTTAAAAACACAGGGCTGTATTGTTGGTATTTCGTCCATTGCCGGCTATAAGGGCCTGCCGGGGCGCAGCGGCTACTCCGCTTCCAAATTTGCTATGAACGGTTTCCTCGACGTTTTAAGAATCGAAAACTTAAAAACCGGCGTTCATGTATTAACTGCATGCCCGGGTTTTACAGCATCGAATATCCGTAACACGGCTCTTGACAAAAATGGTACTGCCCAAGGCGAAAGCACCCTGGATGAACAAAAAATGATGACCTCCGGCGAAGTAGCAGTTATTATTGCCGATGGCGTTGAAAACAGGGCCCGGACATTGATCCTGACCGGGCAAGGCAAACTGCTCGTTTTTTTAAGCAAATTTTTGCCGGGCTTACTGGATAAATTGGTTTATAATAAATTTACAAAAGAGAAAGACGCGTTGTTGAAATAGTACAATATCTTCGATCAATTATAAGACAAGCATGCTTTTCATTTGTTCAGGAGTTTGAAAATTAAAAAGTGGAAGTCATGCCGAATTTATTTCGGCACCCCACTGGACATTCACACTTGCAAGGTAGGCGACTTGCTTGTCGCAGACCTATCCCGTGCTTACAGGCATGAGAGATGCCGAAATAAATTCGGCAGGACGTGTGTTTTTAAAAGCGATTTCCCTGTCATTGAGGACGTTTCCTTTTTCAGCCTATGAACTATGAACCATCAACTATGAACTCCTTATACAACCGCCACCAACTCATGGTCACTGATCTTACTTAAATTCAAAACTATCCTGCCCTCTTCGTCACGTTCAAATACCGGTTTAAATTTTGCTCCCCATACCATATCATTGTATTGATAGGCGGTACGCGAATGAACCGTTTGCGAAAATGTATCATCAAACGCCCGAAGTAAGATAGCAAAACCCGCCTCGGTTTTTTCAAGGTCATCCTTGGTCATATCTTTAAGCGGACTGTTATCATCGAGCGGATGTACGATCGTCCAGTTTAACGTGAGGATACTCACTTTGCTCCTTTCCACCTCCAACGGGTAAAATCTCCTGATCGTTTTGTCATCGACGGTTTCATTGAACGAAAAAATAATCTCAATTTCCAGGTCTATCAGCATATTCCTGCGCAAATTTGCCAGCCGGAACATTATTCCCTTGCCATTTTCCAGGTAGGGCGCTACCAATATATTCTTACTGAACACAATCTGTGCCGATGGCCTCGAGAAGCGTCCGTATAACAAACCTGTTGCTAACGCAAATGCCAGTAAACCCATCATTGATTCCAATGCGGCAACACTATTCGTTCCCATACCCTTCGGACTGATATGCCCATAACCTACAGTCGATATAGTTTGTGCCGAAAAAAAGAATGAATCCATAAAATGGTTAAATGTTGTGTCACCAGATGTGCCATTTAAACTATCAGGACCAAACGACATATAAATAAAGGCAAAGGCTACATTAATAACCACGTAACCGCTGATCACCATCAGCCAGAACTTTGTCCAGCTCATGGTAATCAGCGTATGATAGTTGTTAGCGGTGTTAAAAAAAGGCAAACCTACCCGCTTCACATTTGGCGTTCCATCCTTATTGATTAAGGGTTGGTTTTTCATGACCGGCTGCGGGCCAAAGCCCAGGTCGTCAAGCGGATTTATTTTTCTGGTGTGGATGGCCATATTTCGTTGATTAGGTTGATTAAGTGAGTGGTTGTCCAAAGGACTCCTTCGGAGACCAGGTTATTTTTATTGAACTAAACAATTTTTCAACTACTTAACTCAATCAACTACTCACCTAATCAACTTCCCATGTAAAAATATGATTCTGCTTGCTTTTCGGAAAAAGTATTTCCATATTTGTGCAGTAAATAATAATGAAAACAATAAACAACAATTGGTGGTGGCTTAACGAGTAATCGTAAGGCAATTCCATTTTTGTTTTGTAAAGATATTCAGAAGGGTTGCCAGCAATGGTAACCCTTTTTGTTTGCCCCCCGACCCCCGCCTTACGGCGGAGTATTCGGCGGGTTTACTAAACTAACTATTAAAAAATTCCACCGCCTAACGGCGGAGGCTGGGCTTATGAAACAGATATTAAACCATCTTTTTGAAAATAAAACCTTTACCCGCGAGCAATCCAAAGAAATTTTGACGGCTATTGCGCAGGGTAAATACAACAACTCGCAAATGGCCGCCTTTATGACGGCTTATTGCATGCGGAGCATTACTGTTAACGAATTGGAAGGTTTTCGCGATGCCATGCTGGAGCTTTGTCTGCCGGTCGACCTGGAAACCGACGAGCTAATCGACCTTTGCGGCACCGGCGGCGACGGAAAAGACACATTTAACATCTCTACGCTTGCCTCGTTTGTGGTGGCCGGTGCGGGTTATAAAGTTGCCAAACATGGCAATTACGGCGTATCATCCGGCTGTGGCTCGTCAAATGTGATGGAGTTTTTGGGTTATCAGTTTACCAATGATACCGGTAAACTTAAGAGCAGCATTGACAGCGCCAATATTTGTTTTTTACATGCCCCCTTGTTTCATCCGGCTATGAAAACTGTAGCACCTATTCGCAGGGAGCTTGGCGTAAAAACCTTTTTTAATATGCTTGGGCCGATGGTTAATCCGGCAAAGCCAAAAAACCAATTGGTTGGTGTGTTTAATTTAGAATTGGCCCGTGTATACGCTTACCTTTACCAAAAGTCGACCGTAAAATACACCATCTTAAATGCGCTGGATGGTTACGATGAGATTTCGCTAACCTGTGATTTTAAAACTTTTTCTGCCGAAGGCGAAAAAATAAACAGCATCGAAAGCCTGGGCTTTACCCAGCTTGATCCCAGCCAAATTTTAGGCGGTAATAGTGTAAGCGAATCAGCAGACATTTTTATGAACGTGTTGAATGATGAAGCTACCGACGCACAAAACAATGTGGTTTTAGCCAATGCGGCCATAGCCATCAAAACGATCAAGCCTAAAAAAAGCTTTGCCGACTGTTTTTACGAAGCCGAGGAATCATTGATCAGCAAAAGGGCTTTGAAAAGCTTTAAAACTTTAGTGCAAAACTAATATGAAGATAAAGGTGTGCGGTTTAAAGGATCCTGAAAATATTAAAGCGGTTGCAGCTTTAAAACCCGACTTCATGGGCTTTATTTTCTACGGCCCGTCGCCCAGGTATGTCAGAGCGCCAATGCAGGAAACATTAAAGGCTATCCCGGAGCACATATACAAAACCGCAGTATTTGTAAACGAAACCGAAACGGCTATTAATGCACTGATCGATGAATATAATTTCGATGCTATCCAGCTTCACGGAGACGAAAACCCGGAGTTTTGCGCCTCGTTTCGTGATAAAGTGAAAGTGGTTAAAGCATTTGGCTTAAATAATTTTAATTTCGCGCAATTAGATGAATATATAGACAAAGTTGACTTTTTCCTGTTCGATGCCAAAACAGCTATTTACGGCGGTTCGGGGGAAACGTTTAACTGGGCCGAGATTGATAATTACAAATTAAATATCCCCTTTTTTTTAAGCGGGGGATTGGCTTTAGCCAACCTGGAAGAGGTTAAAAAGTTAAGCCATCCCCAATTTTACGGTGTTGATTTGAACAGCAAGTTCGAAACAGCGCCCGGAATGAAAAATATAGCGCAATTAGAAAAGGCGTTTGACATCATCAAACAAACCTATAGCAATGAACTACGGAGTTAACGAGCTTGGATATTACGGAGATTTTGGCGGGGCATACATCCCCGAAATGTTATATCCTAACGTGGAAGAATTGCGGCAGCAATACCTGTCCATCATCAATGATGCCGATTTTAAGGCCGAGTTCGACCTGCTTTTAAAAGATTATGTAGGCAGGCCCTCGCCGTTATACCATGCTCAAAGATATTCGGATAAATATGGCGCCAATATCTTTTTTAAACGGGAAGATCTAAATCATACCGGATCGCACAAAATCAATAATGCCATTGGCCAGATATTGTTGGCTATCCGTTTGGGCAAAAAACGCATTATAGCCGAAACCGGCGCAGGGCAGCACGGTGTGGCAACAGCAACTGTTTGCGCACTAAAGGGCATTGAATGTGTGGTGTACATGGGCGAAGTGGATATGGAACGCCAGGCTCCCAACGTTTCGCGCATGAAAATGCTTGGCGCGACGGTAGTCCCGGCTAAATCGGGCAGTAAAACATTGAAAGATGCAACCAACGAAGCTTTGCGCGATTGGATTGGTAACCCTGTTGATACCCATTACATCATCGGCTCGGTTGTCGGCCCCTACCCTTACCCGGATATGGTGGCGCGCTTTCAATCTATTATATCGTTAGAAACAAAAAAACAACTACTGGAACATACCGGCAAAGAACTGCCCGAATATGTAATGGCCTGTGTAGGCGGCGGCAGCAATGCAATGGGCATGTTTTATCATTTTTTAGATGATGAAAAAGTAAAATTGGTAGCCGTAGAAGCAGCAGGCAAAGGAGTTGACAGCGGTCACTCGGCGGCTACTACTTTTTTAGGCAAAGAAGGCGTTTTACATGGCAGCCGCACCATTTTAATGCAAACAGATGACGGACAGGTGGTAGAGCCTTATTCCATCTCAGCAGGCTTGGATTATCCCGGCATCGGCCCGCAGCATGCGCACCTTTACAAAATTAACCGGGCGCAATATGTAAGCATCACCGATGAAGAAGCGCTGCAGGCTGGTTTGCTGTGCTGCCAGCTGGAAGGTATCATACCGGCAATTGAAACAGCGCATGCGCTTGCCTATTTGGAAAAAATGAAGTTTAAAACGAATGATAACGTGGTGATCTGTATTTCGGGCCGGGGTGATAAGGATTTGGATACGTATATAAAATATTTCGGATATTAATTAGACCATGGTCAATAGTCCATGGACCATAGAAAAATAAAAGCCATCGTCTATGGACAAACTATCAACTGAAAAATGAATCGCCTCAACCAGCTTTTTGCTACTAAAAGAAATAATTTATTGTCCATCTACTTTACCGCGGGCTACCCTGAGCTAAATACTACCCTGGACATTGCAGAAGCTTTGGAAAATGCCGGCGCTGATTTTTTGGAAATTGGCTTCCCTTATTCCGACCCGGTTGCAGATGGGCCAACCATACAGCACAGCTCTGAAAAAGCATTGGAAAACGGCATGAATTTGCACCTGCTGTTCGACCAGTTAAAAGATCTGCGTAAGCGTATAACTATCCCGATATTGTTGATGGGCTATGTTAACCCCATCGTTCAATTTGGCGTGGAGAGTTTCTGTAAAAAAGCCGCGGAAGTTGGTGTGGACGGCATTATCGTGCCTGATCTGCCGATGTATGAATATGAGTCCTTGTATTCCAGATACTTTATCGATAATAACCTAAGCAACATTTTCCTGGTAACCCCGCAAACATCCGAAGAGCGCATCCGGAAGATAGATGAGCTGAGCAATAGTTTTATTTACCTGCTCTCTTCCTCATCCATTACGGGGGGTAATTTACAGGTGTCGGTGAATATTGAGGATTATTACAAACGGATTAAGGCCATGCAGCTGAAAAACCCGGCTATTATTGGTTTTGGTATATCGGATAATAAATCATTCAGTAAAGCATGTGAGTATGCAAGCGGTGCAATTGTGGGGAGTGCGTTTGTGAAATTGTTGGAAGAAGATTGTTATTTGGACAAGATTTCAAACTTTGTGCAATCTATAAAATCAAGAACGTAGATTAATTATCGAAAAAAGAAATCGGAGAATATCCTCTTATTACAGCATTGGGTTTTTTTTCGATTAAATATTGTTTAAATTTTTTAAAAGAAGATGAAAAATAACGGGGCATAAATTGGGCCTGATAATCACTACCTTCAAAACGATATTTTATTCTTCCTAAATTATTACCACTCCATAATGAACCCATTGGAGATACATAATAAACATCTTTTAAATTCACTTTTGTTTCGCCGTCTTTATAAACGATGTACATATTATCGGCATCGAATTCAACATTGTCAGGCAAATAAAATATTTGATAGGCAAAAAGTGCGAATAACAGAATGAATATCAAGGACAGCGGATTAAAAGAGGAAATCAGCATTATTACGTAGCCGAAAAATATCAAAATGAAACCGCCTTTTTGAAAAATCAGGCTGCTCGAAAGTTTTATGCGATCCATTGAGCAAATGTAACAACTATTCTTATAACCGCAATTTTTACAAATACTCCTCCAGTTCCCCTTTACCTTCACGAATAATTTCAAACTCGCCGCCGGTACAATCAACTACGGTGGACGCGATGTTATCGCCATAGCCACCATCAATTACAAGGTCAACCAGGTTTTCATACTTTTCGTGGATCAATTCGGGATCGGTGGAGTATTCGATGATCTCATCATCATCCTTTATGGAAGTGGAAAGAATGGGGTTACCCAGTGCTCGTACAATTTCGCGGGCAATGTTGTTATCTGGTACCCTTATACCAACGGTTTTTTTATTGGAGCTCAATAATTTGGGCACGTTGTGACTGGCGTTAAATATAAATGTAAACGGACCCGGCAATGCTTTTTTCAATACCCTGAAGGTGGTATTGTCGATCGGTTTTATATAATCCGAAATATGGCTGAGATCATAACATATAAAGGAGAAATTTGCCTTTTCGGGTTTAATATTCCTGATCCTGCAAATGGCTTCTATCGCCTTGTGGTTGGTAATATCGCACCCCAACCCGTATACTGTATCCGTAGGATAAATGATCAGGCCGCCTTTGCGCAGTACGTCGGCCACCTGTTCTATGGCCTTTGGATTAGGGTTTTCCGGGTAGATTTTAATTAACATGATCCTCTTATTTCGGATTTACGACTTACGTCCGCCAGCTGGCGGATCGGATTTGAAACCTCGCAAAGGTATCCTTTTAGATTAGATACGATAAAACCGATGTCACAATCCTGAAATCTGTTTCATTTCAAAATTGCCACACCGGTTTTTAATTTTTTTATATAATTCCGAAATCGAACATCCGAAATCCGAAATTAAAATTACGCTTGCTTGGCAAACTGAATGTTGATTAGCAATTTGATGTCTTCGCCAACCACAATTGAACCTGCTTCGGTTACGCCATCCCAGGTTAAGCCAAATTCCTTACGGTTAATTTTCCCGGTAACTTCAAAACCTGCTTTGGTATTACCATAAAAATCGCCTGTTGAACCACCGTATTCGGCATTAAGTTTAACCGATTTAGTAACACCTTTAATGGTTAAATCGCCAACCAGCTCAAATTCGTCATCATCAGTTTTTTTGAATGATGTTGATGTAAATGTGATTTGGGGGAATTGCGCGGCGTCAAAAAAATCAGCTGATTTTAAATGCTCATCTCTTTGGGTTTGATTGGTATCGATACTATCAATATTAAGGGCGAATGTAATTTTAGCATCTTCAAAATTGTCATTTTCTGTTTCTAACGAGCCTTCAAAGCTTTTAAAGAAACCGCTTACTGTTGAAATAACAAGGTGTTTTACCTTAAACTGAACTTCTGAGTGCATTGGGTCAATCACCCATTTTGTTATTGCTGCTGTTGTTGTTTCCATGATCTTATTTTTTTAATTATCTGATACAAATATACATAATAGATGTTTAAACATATAATTTAAATGAGAAGTTGACACTCATCAGACAATGATGATTATGTAACCGTTTTAAAGCATTTTTGTTTGATAAAATCTCCACTTAATACGGCTATAACCAACAAATCGAAATCGAAACGGAGAAAGATTTTATTAGAGAATTTTTAAAGTGGGCTTGTTTAGATTCAGTTCGTTTTTAATATATTTATGCATTAAAACCTATTACCGGTTCATAACAATAGTATCGCTTTTCTTTGTTGCTTAAAAACATACATTATGATTCGATATGCAAAGCTATCACTGCCCTTTGACCTAAACGCCCTCAAAACTGAGTTGCATAACACCTTTGAAAAATGGGAGCCACATTTTAACATACTTCATTATGAAGGGGCATGGACCGCGCTCGCCCTACGGTCGCCGGGTGGTGAACACAAAAATATAATACCTGAACTGACAACCCATGCAGATTACAGCGACACGGTGTACATGCTGCAATTTCCTTCTGTAAAGGAATTACTTTCACAAATCAATTGCCCGATAATGGCTGTCCGGCTTTTAAATCTGCAAGCAGGAGCTGTAATTAAACCACACAAGGACAATGAATTAGCTTTTGAAAAGGGAGAAGCCAGGTTGCACTTCCCCGTTATCACCAATTCGGATGTGGAGTTTTATATTGAAGAAGAAAGAATCTACATGCAGGAGGGCGACTGCTGGTATATCAATGCTAATTTAACCCATAACGTTTCAAACACTAGTGGTACAGACAGGATACATTTGGTTATTGATTGTAAAGTGAATGAATGGCTGAAAGCTTTGATCATCTCATCTTCCCAGATGTCATTCAAAGAAGACTATGCAGCTAATGAGTTAAGCATGATGATCCATGAACTCCGGCTTCAAAATACAGAAACATCCAATAAAATTGCCTTAGACCTGGAGCAACAGCTGGACCAAAAGTGAACACCAAGCAAATGAATAATTTCCCTCTTAAAAGCTGGATACCATATAAGCTCACAACTACCGATGGCGACATACAATGCCATTGGCTGAACACGTTTGAGGAACGGTTTACAGAACCATTTTTTGATGAAACTATCCTGAAATGTAAAAGCATGAGTGGTAAACAAGTTGGCAGATCATCAGTCAGCGACCTGTCAATAATAAAAGAATGGTCAATGGATTTACCCGCCGTTGAACCTGCGGTTCTAATTTTTCACATTTCCCGATGCGGTTCTACCCTTATTTCGCAGCTTTTGGCGACGTCAAACCAGCACATCGTGCTCGCTGAAGTCCCGTTTTTTGACGATGTGCTTCGCTTGCCTCATAAAGTGCCGGACTATAACCGAACATCAATTAATGAATTACTGGGTGATGTGATTAAATATTACGCACAAAAAAAAGCGGGAAATGAAAAACACGTAGTTATTAAAACGGACAGCTGGCATATATTTTTTTACAGGCAGCTCCGGCAGCTTTATCCTTTAGTGCCTTTTATTCTGATCTATCGAAACCCTGCCGAGGTTTTCAGATCCCATAAAAAGCAAGCCGGAATGCAGGCCGTGCCCGGCTTGATTGAACCGCAGCTATTTGGATATAAACCGGAAAAGTTTACTTATGATGCTGATATTTACCTGGCAAGTGTGCTTGAGCGCTACCTGGAACAATACCTCGAAATAATTCAAACTGACGATCATTTTTTGCTACTCAATTACGACGAAGGGCCAATGCCGGTCATCCAGAGAATTGCGTTGTTTGCCAATATAGCGCTTACGACAGCAGAATTAGCAGTTATGGAACAAAGAAGCCGCTATCATTCTAAAAAGCCTGGCGAGCAGTTTTCCGAAAAGGCTTTAACCTGCATCCCTCCCATTCTCGATAAGGCCATAAAGTTATATACAGCGCTGGAAGAAAAAAGAATGGCTATTTATGGAGCTGCTGAAAAATAAAATTGAAAAATTTGTCTACCGATTCACCTATCGGTTCGGTATCGGTGTTGATTGCAAGGTCGCAATCAACCGGTAAATCATAATCATCATTTATCCCCGAAAAATTGTAGATCTTATCCGGGTGGTTTTCAGGCAATAATGCTCGTTTATAGAATCCCTTAGTGTCCCTCTTTATCAATTCTGCTACCGGGCAATTTATCCAGATAGTTTTTGCCCCATATCTTTCCCTAAGTTCACCACGGATGTCTTCAAAAGGATTAATGGCCGCAATTATAATTACATCTTTTACCTCCGACAATGAATATGCTACGCGCCCAAGGCGGCGAATGTTCTCGCGACGCCCCTCTTTTGAAAAGTCCAGATCTTTACAAAGTGTTTTGCGGTATTCGTCGCCGTCTATTAATTCAACCTGCAGGTTTTGCTGTTCCAGTAATTCTTTAACCTTATAGGAAAGCGTTGTTTTGCCGGAGCCGGATAAACCCGTTAGCTGAATGATTAGCATACCTCACAGTAGCTTTGGATTGCCTGAAGCCTTGCCAAACCTGTAACCCAGAGTTACTTCATTGGTGGCATTATTAAAGCCACCGAGGTTTGCTGATGACGTCCCAAATTGGTAACTATAACCAATGTGGAACGAGTCGACGTTGATAGTTATTATGCCGGCCGCTTGTTTATTCGTCCGGTAATTCAGGCCAAGGCCCAAAGTTTCTTTCAGATAAAATGTGCCTGAAAAATCTGCAATCACTGGCACGCCTTTCGTATACGACACTAAAGTTGCCGGTTTAAATTTTATATCCTCGCTTACATCGGTCAACAGGGCCCCTGCAAAGTAATAATTGTTCCTGAAGTTGGTGTTATTTTGCACCGAAGCTGTTCCCAGGCTGGTTATCGTTAGCTCGGGTACCGACAGGCCAAGATAAAAACGGTCGGTGTAATACATTACCCCAAACCCCACATTAGGTTTAACTTGCCTCACATCCGTTCTGAACGTTGGGTCGTCAGCAGCTAACTGCGAATAGTTGGCTACGTAATCTCTTAACCCTGCATTTAACGATACCGCTAAAAAACCATTTGATCCCACCTGGATGGCCTTCGCAAAATAAGCATTAAACTCAGTTTCATTTTCTATTGCAACCTTATCGTTAAATACGATCAATCCAACCGCACCATTGATCGCATCAATCGGAAGATTCGCATTGAGCAGGAAGGTAGTAGGTGCGCCATCTATCCCTACCAATTGTTTGCTTGCCAATGTGTTTATTGATCCTGCTTTATCCAGCAATGAATACGCCGGATTATGCGGCGTAAGGTTATCCATGTATTGTGCGTAACTAAACGATTGCTGCTGCGCAACAGCCCTGTTGCCAGTTATTACCAATAACAGGCACAGGCCCATTGCAATCATTAATGCTTTTTTTTCCTTCTTAGCTATATCCATCTATTCGAGTATGCTGTTCAACTAGTATTTAATAATAATATATCCCGTTTTGTGTTTTATTTCTGTTCCGTTATTGTAATCCAGTGTGTAAAAGTATGTGCCGGGTAATTGCATAACACCATTGATGTTCGAATGGCCGTTAAACACCCTGTTGCCGTTGTCATAATTCTGTGTTTCGAACACTTTCAGGCCGCTTCGGTTCATGATCAGCAGTTTGTTATCCGGGTAGGCATTCAAACCTTCTATTAACAGGTAATCATTGATGCCGTCACCGTTCGGTGACAGGCCCGGGTGAACGATGACCCCGTCATCTGTTGCCAGTTGAGGACTGTCTGCCAGGCTGTTTGCCGACAGGCTCTGATACGTTGCGAAACCCGGTGCAGGACCTCCCGTCTGTGTTACTGTTATGCTAAAGGCACGTGTGGTGCTGCCGTCCTGCGCTGTTACCAGCAGGTTGATCGTATTGCTGCCCGAGCTGATTGCTATCGGGTCGGAAGCGGTGCCGGAGCTTACTGCGGTACCATTTACGGTTACGGTTGCATTGGCATCGGCCGTTGTAGGTGTTACGGTCACCGTACTAATAGTGTTATCCACGGTGGCAGTGTAGCTTGAATTGGTTACCTGGGTTAAATGTACCGTCCCTGAATTTACCTGTAACAGGCTTAACCGGGCATTGTTGGAGCCGGTACGATTTACCGTTATAATATAGCTCCGGGTGGTGATACCATCCTGGGCAGTCACGATCGTTGTGATTGTGGTTGGGCCAGGATTCAGCGCTATCGGGCCTGAAGCGGCGCCCGAGCTTACCGGTGTGCCATTTACCGTGATGGTTGCACCGGCGTCCCTTGCTGTTGGTGTAATGGTGAGGCTGGTGGTTGCAGCATCTACAGAGGTAGTAAAGTTTTCATCACCGGGGCCGGATACAGATGTGAGCGCGGTTCCCGTACTGATCTGTAATGAACTTAGTGTGGCATTGCTTGATCCTGCACGGGTTACCGTTACCGAAAAGGTACGGGTGGTGGTGCCGTCCTGGGCCGTCGCCAAAAGGCTGATCGTGTTGGCCCCTACATTCAATGCAATAGGGTTTGATGGTGTGCCCGATGCTACCGGTGTGCCGTTTACGGTTACACTGGCATTGGCGTCGGCTGTTGTAGGCGTTATGGTAACACTGCTGACACTATTGGCCACAGAGGCGGCATAGTTTTGATCATCAGGGCCGCTGATTGTCGTAAGTACAACTCCCGGGCTTAGCTGCAAAACCGTTAATTTGGCATTGCTTGATCCCGTGCGGTTTACGGTTAACTCAATCGTATGAACAGTGACGCCGTCCTGGGCGGTTACCGACAGGTCGATTGTGGTCGGTCCCGGGTTGAGCGCTATCGAGCCGGAGGCGGTACCAGAGGCAACCGGCGTACCGTTTATTGTAATGGTGGCATTCGCATTTTCTGCCACCGGCGTAATAATGATGCTGCTGGTTGCAAACCCTACCGAGGTGGTATAGTTTTCATCCGCGGGGCCCGCAATGTGGCTTAGTACGGTTCCCGTGCTCACCTGCAACAGTTGTAAAAAGGCATCATTGGATACACGGGTTACTGTTACGGTATAAGTGTCCTTGGTGGTGCCGTCCTGGGCGGTTACTACCGTCGTGATGGCATTATCGCCCACTGCTAGCGCTACTGGTCCGCTGGCTGTGCCGGAAGCTACTGTAGTGCCATTTACGGTTACTGTTGCTGTTGCGTCATTTGTAGTTGGTGTTACCGTAATGCTAGTAGTTCCATTGCTTACCGATGCCGAATAACTCATCGTTCCCGACGCAAAAACCGGTGCCAACGTACCACTGCTTAGGCTAAGGCTTAACAAGGTGGCGTCTGAGGAAGGCGGCCTGGTGACAACCACGGTATAGGTGGCAGTTGTCGAGCCATCCTGTGCAGTCACGATGGTGGTTATCGTGTTACTGCCAACTGCTAATGACAAGGCGCCGGATCGTGATCCGGATGCTACAGTTGTACCATTTACTTTTACTGTTGCAGTGGCATCCGCTACTGTAGGTGTTACCGTAATAGACGCAACTGAATTGGCGACCGTAGCCGTATAGCTGTGGGTGCCCGTTGCAAATACCGGCGCAAGCGTGCCGCTGCTTATAACCAGGTTCGATAAGTTGGCATTTGACGATATGGCTGTTAGCGTTGTTAAATCTATTTCCGAACCATAAGAAGTGCCTGCTGAACTAATGGCGTAAGCCCGTAAATGATAAGTGGTACTTCCACTCAAACCGGTAAGACTGGACGAAAATACACCGGTACCGCTCCCGATAACAAATTTTGTATCGGCGGTAGTAGGTGTTGTGTTTGTGGTACTATATACGATGCCCCGTTCTGTTACAGTGGCATCACTCCGCGTCACATTGCCCCCCACAGTCGCCGAACTTGATGTAACGCTGGATGGTGTTGCTGTAGTCACAGTAGCCGTAATAGGTACAGCAATCGCCGTAACCGATTCAGTTGAAGGTAAGCCTGATAAAGAAAGTACCGTGCTTACGGTACCGCTTGTTAAATCAACAGCCAAAATAGCCCGGCTTGTAATTATCGAATTGTATATAAACGCGCGGTTATTTCCGGCATCAAGCGCCAGTGCAAACGGCCCTGGTGTAACAGAGCTTACGATGGTGGAAAGACCTGTACCGTCGGGATGCATTCGTATCAATGCATCTGTGGCTCCAAGACCCGCACTGTTATTAGATGTGAGTACGTAAACAAAATTGGTTACGGGATCGTACTCTATAGCGTTGGCCTGTGCGGTTAAAGGTACGGTTTGAATTACAGCACCGTTAGTGGTGTTAACAGTTACAATGGAGTGGTCTGTTGCAACAGCTTCATAAATAAATGCCTGGTTATGAGCTATATCGATGGCCAAGAGCGTGGGTGAATGAGAAACAGAGCCGGCAACCTGGGTAAGACCGGTGCCATCCGGTTTTACCTTCCAAAGGGCATCATTAGACGTTTGGGTGCTAAAACTGCCATCGGTGGTTGTATAATATAAAAAGTCCCCAACAGGGTCGTACCTTATTGCCTGGATTGCGGTTGGTGCTGAAGGGGCTGCAATAGTGCTGATAAGTGCGCCGGTGGTTAAATTCTTCACTTTGATTGCCAAAACGCCGGTAAACTGCTCGTAAACAAAAAACCGGTTATTAGGAATATCCAGGGCGAGGAAACTAGGAGATTGGGTTATTGAACCTTGCACCACCGTATTGCCGCTGCCGTCAAAGTTAACCTTATTGAGTGCATCGGTTGCAGAAGTTGAAGCCCCCGTCCCATCATTTGTAACGTAATATACCTGGGCCTTGCTTTGCAGGTTTATGCCTGCAACCAGCAAAAGGCATAATATAACCGCTAAAAGTAATTGATTTTGATGCACTAAATTAAATCTGCCTGCTGCGTGATTTCGTGTGCCTGAAGAACCGGCTGTGAGTGTAAAATCTTCCATAATATGCTATATTTAGGTTAATATGAATTGGAAAAGCTTCTGTGAGAATCAATGAGAAAAGATAACGGTGTGTTTGAGGAAAGTAAGGGTTCTTTCATAATTAAAATTCAAGATTAAAACTTAAAGAATAATTAATTGATAAATTAAATATTGGTTAATATTTTTATAATATTATTGATTTTATTTTCTAATAAACTTAATTTAGGAGGAGGTTTAGTAATGCTGAATCAAATTTAATTATTATTTTTTTGTATTTGCACCGTTAAAACACGGTATTTTATTATGATGTTATAAAAAACCGCCAGCTTGTAAGGATCTAACGCTTAAAATCGCCAATAGTTTGTCAGGTTTAATAATATATACCAATGGTTAAATACAGCGTGATTAATGGAACCTTAATTTCTAAATATCACACTCATTATAATGCCCTCCCGTTTACTTCATTTAAATTCAGAAACAAGAAAAAATCGATTTTTTAAACGTAAAACAACACTTGAAGGTTGTGCTAAAAACAGCGAATTTTGCCTTCGGTAAGCTGGCAATACTGAAAATGACTGAGACGCAGCGAAAAGAATTTTGTCAGGAAAACTATTCCCATTTTAATCCCCGATATCGTTTTAAATATCCGGATTGGATTACAGTTAAAATTTACCGGAATTAATTTGCGATGATGTTAATTATTGAAATAACGCCGAATTATAAACAGCCGAAATAACATCTGCGGCTGCGAACGAACCTGAAAAATCAAGGTATATGTGATCATAGACAATTCTTTTTGACGTATTTACCACATAGGTAGCCGGCAAAGGTGCATTGACATCGATGCCCGAAAATTTATTCCATGCCGGATCATTATCAGAATACACATTAAACTTCTTTGCAATTTCATTATTATGATCAAAATAAAAATCCAGGGACAGACTATCGTTCCAGGCGGCATTAGCCAGTTCTTGATCTTTTTCAGAACTGATGATCAGCAGGTTGCCGCCATTGGCTTTGATCTCGTGCTGGGCAGCGTTTAGCTGTTTAAGACGTTTTAGCCCGATATTTCGCCAGTGTTTGGAATAAAACGCGATAACCAATGGCTTACTCAGTAACTCCCTTAATAAAATCGGACTGTTGGTCTCTCCGCCATTGTAAAATCTCTGCCAGCGTTCGTAGTTTGACGATAAAGCAAAACCAGGTATATCATCACCTGTTTTAGCGGGCTTTAACGGTTGAAAAGCATGATATGAAAGGGTTGTTTCAGGGATGATCTCCAGCATATCAAAAAAGGGGTACTTTGCGGCGGTTGTTAACATTTAAAAAAAACGATTTGGGTAATAAAAGCTGGTTGTAATCCGGATCTTATCGTTTTCGACGATTAAATAGGAACTATAGGGCTTGTAATTTTATTAATTTAAGTAAATGCCCTGGCAATTACGGGCAGCGGTTTTATCTACGTCTAATAGCAACAGCAACAACATGTTATAACCTTATTACGTTTCCGGATGCTCAAAAGGTTGCAGGTGCAAATGAAAAGTTTATCACTAGCTATTCTGGTGAATATTTTATAAAACGAAAATGCCATTAGACGGCAGGTTAATGCCTTGCGCTTTCATATCATACAAAGCCCAATTGTTTCACAGCCAACAATTCAGCATTGATTTCCGTATTACATATCCATTAATTTGCGGGTCTGGATCGGCATTTTTTAGATAGATACACATTGAACAATTTATATTTGGTTGTTTTTTTTATCTTGGCGCAATAATTTAACCTTTCAGGCAAACAATTTAATCATCACATTTTAGTGATATAAAATACTGGCTTGTTTATTGACAGTGTTTAATGAATTAGATTATGAAACGACTATTAATTATACTTTCTTTTTTACCATACCTGGCTTTTTCGCAAACATCAGATCAATACCTCAAAAGCGCCAACGAGAAATCAGCTCAAAAGAATTATAGCGGGGCGATTATTGATTTCACAAAAGCCATTGAGCTGAATGGCAACAATGTAAAAGCATATTTATATCGCGGCAACGCTTATGGAAATATTAGCGATTTTTCATCAGCTATAGGCGACTTCACAAAGGTGCTGTCATTTGACCCTGGCAATGCCAATGTTTATTATTACCGGGCAAATGCATACAGCAATCTAAAATCCTATAAAAGTGCAATAGATGATTTTACAAAAGCCATTGAATTGGGCTTGCGTAATGCCGACATCTATCATTACAGGGCAAACGCAAAAGGAAACGCAGGAGATTATGCCGGCGCGGTAGAAGATTTCACCAAAGCGATGACATTTGCCCGTACCAGTCCCGACCTATATGAATATCGGGGGCTTGCAAAAACAAACCAGGGCGATAATAAGGGTGCAATAGCCGATTACGACGCAGCTATCAGGCTTAATCCGGATAATGCAGATTTATATTTTTACAGGGCTAACTCAAAGAGTACCATAGGTGATTATGAAGGTGCAGTAGCTGATTACAATGCAACAATAGGGATGAACCCAAAAAATGCGGAAGCTGTATTTTACCGGGCAAATACAAAAGTAAACCTGAAAGATTATAAGGCGGCGATTGAAGATTATAAAAAGGCGATTGTTATGAACCCTAATCTCCCCAACTTATTTTATTATTTAGCCAAGGCCGCAAGTAATACGGAAGATAATAAAACGGCCATTGAATATTTTGATAAGGCCATTGCGATGAATCCTGAAAATCCTGAAATGTATGTTTACCGGGGCATCGCTAAAAATAAGGCAAATGATAAACAAGCGGCGCTGGCCGATCTTGATAAAGCAATAGAACTTAATCCGAAATACTCATTAGCGCTTCAAAACCGTGCAGATATAAAAATGGATTTAAGGGACTACCAGGGCGCTTTAACGGATGCGGACGCTGCTGTTGCATCCGGAACGAATGAAGACGGCTATGCGTATGTAACCAGGGCAAAAGCTAAAATTGCTTTACGCGATACTACAGGTGCACTGGCTGATTTTAATTTAGCCATAAAAACCAATCCTAAAAACACCGATGCCTGGTTCGGCCGCGGCGAAGCCAGGATTATGCTGGCAGAATATAACGATGCTATTGCTGATTTTAGCAAAGCAATTGAATTATCCCCCGGCAATGCAGAAGCCTATTTAAACCGCGGTACGGCGAAAAGTAAAATGGGCGATAAAGAGGGGGCCGTACAGGATTATAAAAAACAAATTGAACTGGAGCCGAGAAACCAGTACGCATACATCAGGTTGAGTAAGGCGCTTATGGATGATAAACGATACACCGAAGCGCTGTTGTTATTAAACAAGATCATAAAGCCGTATTCCAAAAATGGAAAACTCTTTGTTGAGCGCGGTGTGGCGATGAGTTATTTAGGCGATACCAAAAGCGCAATGCTTGAATTTGATAAAGCGATGTCGGTTGATTCAAACGCGATTTCTGAAGCCTACGGTAATCGCGGCAACACAAAATTGCGGCTTAAAGATTATGACGGCGCTGCTGCTGATTTTGATAAAGCAATAAATAAGGATCAAAACAATGATGAGGCATATTTTTTTAGGGGGAATTTAAAAATGATCCAAAAAAACTATATCGGCGCGGTATATGATTATGTGAGCGTTTTATTGATCAATCCGGATAATATTAAAACCTATGCCTATCGCGGCCTGGCGGAAAGCTATACCGGCGACACAACGGGTATGAAATCTGATTTTAATGAAGCGATAAAGAAAAGCCCGAAGGATGAAATAAATTATATTTTGCGAGGGAAAGCAAAAGTAAATTTAAACGACTTCGCAGGTGCGATAAAAGACTTCACTACGGCCATTGACTTAAACCGGAAAAATTATGAGGGTTTACTAAACCGCGGCCTTACCAGGATCAATGTAAATGATAAAAGCAACGGCTGCGCTGATTTAAACAAAGCCGCCGAATTAGGATCAAAAGAAGCCGCGGAAGCAATAAAACAATATTGCAGGTAGAGACAACCAAAAAATTCCGAAATCGAAATTCCGTAATCCGAAATACACTAATTAACTTCCAGCTGATCTTTTGAGGGGAACACCGGGAACGCGCCGTGCGGTTCGCTTTGGTACCAAAATACAACCGACGCTATATCATCCTGCAGTGGCATGTATCGCCCATCCTGGTGCCAGCCGATATCCTGGATAGTTACTTTAAGATCTTTTTCAAAGCGGATAGGGTCGGCAATATGCCAGCGGTACAAGCCAAAACGTTGTGCTACTGTATAATGCCCATCGCCCCTGATCACTTGCGCGAGGCCGCTGTACGGGCTGCAAAACTCGGTGTATTCACTGCTTTGGCCACCTGAACTATTTTTTCTGTTAGTGTCGAAATCATAGGATCCGCAGAAATAATCCTCAGTACCGGTACCATTAATCGTTGGAAATTTTGTGTCGCCATCCATAAAAAATTTGATCTCGCCTTCGCCCCACCAGCCGTTTTTTAATGAACCATAAGCAATGTAGGTGCCCACGTATTGCCCCTTCCCTTTAATGCTGTCAACCAGCACATAATCCTTTTTAAACGGCAACGGATTTACCCTGCGGAACTGTGCGTGAAAATAGCCGGCGTCCTTCGGTACTTCAGTAAGCGTATAATCAACCTGGTAATACACGTTCATGTCCTTATCGTCAATGTTTTCCATGGTAATGCGGCATTTTTTTCGAAACGGCATGGGCCAGTAACAATTGAACGCACTGCCCGGATTTACCGACACTGCCAGCGATTGCAGCGGCGCATACTTACCCCATCCCATACAAAAGAAATCGCCTACCGGCGCTTCTACTGATGGCGTGGTTTCATCATCCCAATAAAAACGAAGAATTGAAAAACGCCAGTTCCCGGTTGGTGTCATCCATATGTGCTGAATTGCTCCCGGACCATCAATTTCTGCAATTGTATAGGTGGTATGCTTTTTTATAATTACGCTCGGACTAACCTTCCAGGTTTGACCCAATTCTCTTGCCGAAACCGCCCCTGTGCCGGTAGTCGCCATTCCGCCTTTTCCTTTTTCTCCATTAAAATTCTCGGGGCTTATCGACCGTGTTTTCGCATCCGACATTCGATATAGGTTCCCCAGGTTAACATCTAAACCATTAAACTTATCCTGTGCATTTGCAGATGAGGCAACAAGTGCAATCACCGAGACAATAAAAAATGACTTTTTCATTTGTTCAATTAATTAAGTTTATAAAATTCAATAGCATTAAGTCCCCAAAACCTGTCTTGCTCATCTGCAGATAGTTTTGATATATAATCTTTTACAACAGACAGCATCCTGTCATACCCTCCTGCTACGTTGCAAACCGGCCAGTCGGAGCCAAACATCAGGCGCTTTGCGCCAAAAGCTTCAAATACGATATCCAAATAAGGTTCAAAATCAGTTTCGGTCCAATTGGCCCAATTTGCTTCGGTAACCATACCGGATACTTTACACCATACATTTTCATGTTTGGCAATGGCTTTAATTCCATTGGTCCATTTTTCAATGTTCCTATTTTTGATGTCCGGCTTGGCGATATGATCTATCACGAAACGATGCCCGCCAAAGGTTTTTACAAATTGGTGAACATAACCCAGCTGGTCAGGAAATACCAGGATGTCGTAAGTAAAGTCATACTGTTTTAAAGCACTGATTCCCTTTGTAAATAGTGGCGTCAGCATCAATGCCCTGTCTACTTCTCCCTGTAAAACATGCCGGAAACCTTTAATCTTTTTAAACTGGCTGAAATAGAAAAGGCGTTCGCCGACATTCTGAGCCTGTAGATCTACCCAACCAACTACACCTTTTACAAAATCATTAGCTTCCGCAAGATTCAATAAGAATTCTGTTTCTGTTTCGGATTGATCGGCCTGCACAGCGACGCACCCATCAATACCGTTTACGTCCAGTATAGGCTTTAAATTGGCAGGCATGAAATCACGCTGGATGGCAGACATAGAGCCATCAATCCAGCTATCCCTAACCGGGTCAAATTTCCAAAAATGCTGGTGGGAGTCGATTTTCATTATTGTTTTTTAAGTTGATTGGGTTAGATTGAGTGGATTAAGTTGATTTGTAGTTTAATTTAATTCTCTATTTGAAAAACCTGCACAACTCAATCAACCACTCGCTTAATCAACTTAATCAACCAACATCAAGCATTCGCCAAAGCCCGGTCCAAATGCACATATCCGCCGTCAATATGAATCAGTTGTCCGGTGGTATGACTTGATCTTTCAGACAGCAAAAAAGCTGTTGTATTTGCAATCTCTTCAGCTGTGGTCATCCGGTTGCCCAAGGGTATCTTTGCTTCAATCTCTTTTAGTTTTGCTTCAGGATTCGGCAGTGTTTTTATCCAGTTTTCATATAGGGGCGTCCAGCATTCGGCAACCACGATTGCGTTTACCCGGATGCCATATTTCAGCAATTCAACTGCCCACTCACGGGTCAGGGCGTTCCGTCCTCCGTTTGCTGCGGCATACCCGGATGTGTTTCCCTGTCCGGTATCCGCGGTTTTTGAGGTGATATTTAATATCGCCCCTTTTGATTGTTTCAACGCCGGTAAAGCGTAGTGTGCCATCAGGTAATAGTGGACCACATTTTTGTGCAGAGAGGCCATGAATTTTTCATAATCGCCGCTCTCCAACCCAACGCCATCATTTACCCCTGCATTATTTACCAGGCCCTCAATCCGGCCAAACTGTTGTATAACTGAATTTACCGCTTTTTCGCATGCTTCGGGATTTGTCAATTCTGCCACAACATGGAAAGCCTGGCCTCCGGCAGCTTCAACAGCGCGCACAACTTTAAGGTTATCCTGCTCGCTTCTGCCTACAATTACGGGTATAGCGCCTTCGTTCACCAATACTTTTACAATACCCTCGCCTATTCCCTTTGCGCCGCCTGTTACGATAATTACTTTGTTTGTTAATCCGAGATCCATAATTACACTGTTAATGTGAAACAACTATGTTTAACTTTTTTACCCGCAAATTCATATAGGCAAAGCCAAATATATAGACAAAACACACCGCAGGCACAATATAAGCATATTGGATGTTGCTCAAATCTGATATTATACCCATAAACACAGGAAATATTGCACCTCCAACTATACCCATGATCACGAACGATGAACCAAGCTTGGTTTTTACACCAAGGCCCCGGATACTCAAGGAAAATATGGTAGGAAACATAATAGACATGAAAAAGCCGACACCAAC
>Ga0206797_1005_pt1 | contig 69511 bp, 53 predicted proteins | sample Alteio_BWOrgCont_69_FD_152894 | JGI IMG/M metagenome (GOLD analysis project Ga0206797, IMG submission 152894) | Enriched cells from forest soil in Barre Woods Harvard Forest LTER site, Petersham, Massachusetts, United States -... | ecosystem: Environmental > Terrestrial > Soil > Temperate forest >...
AAGTGGAATGAAGACAAAAACTGGGGATCAAAAGACGGCATAAAAAATGCATGGAAGAAAAAAAGCGGCAATTGGGGCGAAATCAATATGGTTCTTTGTCATTTGCTAAATCAATCGGGTATCAAGGCTTATCCAATGCTGGTAAGCACAAGGGCGAATGGTAAAATAATCTCAAACTTTGTTAACCCATACCAAATTAACAAGATGGTTATTTATGTACCTGTAAACGAATCAAAATACTATGTGCTCGACGCATCAGACAAGTATAACATATACAACGAAATTCCGGATGACCTTTTAAATTCGTATGGCTTGTATTTAGATAAAGAAGACGAAAAATACGAGCTTGTTTTGATGAAAAAAGATGCTACCGTAAAAAAAATAGTTTCTATAACTGCCGATATAAAACCCGATGGCACCATGAAAGGCACGGCCCGGATAAATAGCTTCAGTTACAATAAATCGGGCTTTTTGGAGATGTACAAGAAGTTAGACGAAAAGAAATATAAGGAGTATTTGACAGATAACGATAATAACTTGAAAATTTCGTCCCTTAAGCTGGAAAACATGGACGTGGATACGCTGCCGCTGATCCAAACCATTGAGTTTACGCTGGATTTACCGGGAACCGACAATAAATACATTTATTTTAATCCCAACTTATTTACCTCTTTATATAATAATCCCTTCGTGAATGAAACCAGGGTCTCGGATATTGACTTTGGGTATAACCGTGCTTTTTCAATTGCAGGCAGGTATAAAATCCCGGCGGGCTATAAAGTAGAAGCACTCCCCAAAACCATTGACTTCCTGATGGCCGACAAAAGCATCAGCTTTAAGCGCAATATTGTTGAACAGAATGGTTATATAACCGTGGATTATACAATTGATTATAAAAAATCATATTACCCCCAGGCCGAATACCCCGGCATCCGTTCGTATTTTAAAAAAATGCATGAAATGCTTGACGAACAAATTGTATTAAAAAAATCTGATTAATAACGCTAGTAATTATGTGCAAATGATTTTAATTTTTTAATTAGAACTTAATTTAATGTGTTCGGATTATCGTTATATTTGAACCGCCCCAATTATACCCCGATGTTTAAACTAATACCCATTGCATTTTTGTGTGCGTATGCCACCATGGTTTATGCGCAATCCACACCGGCAACTCCTGCTTTAACTGCCGAGTTTGGAAAAGTCAGCCAGGCCGATCTTGAATTAAAATCGTGCGATTTTGAAAAGGATGCCAACGCCATGGTGCTATTGGACATGGCTGACGCTTACTATCTCGAAGGTGCTGTAGTGGATTATTTTCAGCGTGTCAAAATATTTAATGAAAAGGGAAATTCTGTGGCAAATGTCCACCTGCAGTACGTTAGTATTTATAACTACGAATACATAACCGGGCTGGAGGCCGAAACAATTAACTTAGTTAACGGCAAGCCGGAAATAACAAAAGTTGATAAAAAACAAATATTTACCAAACGAGTTGACGCCTTTCGCACTGAATTGGCATTTACTTTTCCGAATATTAAACCCGGCTCAATAATTGAATATAAATACAGGTTGAATACAAGGCTATTTAACATTCCAAACTGGTATTTTCAATATAGCTTACCTATACCTGAACGGTATAATCAATTAACCACGTCTGTTCCCGACCGGATATATTATAAAGTGCAACTACACACCACCCAGCCATTTGAAAAAGATATAGCCACTGGGGCAGCGGGGAATTCTAAACATATTTATACTATGGTAAACGTACCATCTTTTAATAGTGAACCATTTATGAGTTCATGGAGGGATAACGTGCAATCATTCTATTTCCAGATAACTGGCGTATTTGGCGATGGGAATTATATTAATTTGTTTGATAGTTGGGATAAAGTAGGGAAGTATTTGATTGACAATAAGTATTTTGGTTATGAAATGAATACCCATTTATCTGGCCAAACGGATATTTTAAAAAGTGCAAAATCATTGGCCACGAACGACCAAAAGATTGCTTATATATTTAATAAGGTTAAAAACGATTTAAAAAGCAACGGCATTGATACATGGTACACGCAGGAAGGCGTAAGCAGCACCTGGCAATCAAAAACAGGTACCGCTACCGAAATTAATTTAATACTCTATAATTTATTGACATCTGCCGGGATCGAATGCTATCCCTTTCTATTAAGTACACATAAGAATGGGAAGATAAACCCGGCTTATCCCAATACCGATCAATTTAACCGCGCGGTTGTTTATGTTCCCGGTAAAAACGACAATAATTATATTTTGGATGCCAGCAGCAAATACAATTTGTATAATGAAATTCCTGAAGATTTGTTAAACTCCTTCGGCCTGATTGTAGACAAAGAGCACAGCCTGTACAAAACAATATTTATTGAGAACCAAAAACCTGTTAAGGATGTGGTTTTTGTAAATGCCGAAATTAAGCCTGATGGCGGAATGGAAGGGATCGCTCAAAAGAGCAGTTTTAGTTATGCGAAAAACAGGGTTGTGGAAAGATACCAACGAGATGGTGCGGAAAAATATAAAGAATATTTAAAGAGCGGCGACAATAATTTAAAGATAGTTAATCTTAAATTGGAAAATATCGACGTAGACAGCCTGCCGGTGAACCAGAAAATAAATTTTAAATTAACTCCCGCTGAAGCTGGTAGTGATTATATTTATATTAATCCCGCAATTTTCTCTGATCTTAAACGGAACCCGTTTTTAGCCGAGAAACGCTTAACCGATATTGATTTTGAGTGTTTAAATAGCTATTCTATTGTAGGTATCTATAAACTACCGGCCGGATATAAAACCGAAGCACTGCCAAAAAGTGTCAGCATGGTAATGCCCGACAAGAGCATAAGTTTTCAACGCATAGTTTCCCAGGAAGATGGCATGTTATCAGTGCGGTATGTGATTGATTATCAAAAGTCGATGTTTTTAAAAGAAGATTACCCAGAATTCAGGGAGTTTTATAAAAAAATGTTCGAAATGCTGAATGAACAAATCGTACTAAAAAAATCTTGACAATATTACTGGCTGCATATCAAATTATTATAAATTCATACGGTTATTAACTTTTTATTATATTAGAACAATAAACCTCATTACAATGAATAAAATTTTTACTACAATTATTCTTGGTGCATTAACCCTGTCTGTTAAGGCGCAAACTCCTGCAACGGTACCAACAACACAGTTATTTGGTAAGATAGACAAGGCCGATCTGGAAATGAAAGCTTGTGATTTTGAAAAAGATGCAAATGCGGAGGTGCTGTTTGATAAGCATGATGTATACTTCGGAGCTGACCTGATCAGCATCACCGATGAAATACACAGGCGGATAAAAATTTTTAATGACAACGGAAAATCGGAGGCCGATATCCGGATTCCCTATTACGGCGGCGATCAATACGAATATATCACGGGTTTACAAGCAGAAACGATAAACCTGGTAAATGGGAATATTGAAATTACCAAACTTGATAAAAAACTAATTTACAGTAAAGTAATTGATAAAGAACGAAACGAAATAACATTCACAATGCCGAACGTAAAACCCGGCTGTGTGATTGAATATAAATACAAATGGACCACGAATTCATTTAGAAATATGCCGGATTGGGAGTGCCAGGAAAAAATCCCGGTTAGGTATAGTGAATTTAATACCCAAATTCCTGATCTTTTTTATTTTCGTATTCATTCACATTTGACTCAGCAACTGGTAAAGCATTCCAGCGAAAGCACCGGAAGAAGCTTGATGGATGGCGGCGACTCCTATCCGTACAACATCGAAATCGAAACCAGAGGATTGGCTAACATTCCCTCGCTGGTGGACGAACCTTATATGTCATCATTTCGTGATAACGCCCAGGCATTGCGTTTTCAATTTATTTCTGTACGGCCGATCGGCGGATTTACACATACCGGTTCAGATACCTGGGCCAAAGTAGGCGGGACACTTGTTGATGACGATGATTTTGGCGGCCAGCTCAGAAAATCGTTAACCAATGAAGACGCCATTATAAATAAGGCCAAAGCGCTTAAAACAGATGACGAAAAAATTGCCTACATTTTTAATGAAGTGAAAAACGATATGAAATGGAACGGCCGTGATGATTGGTATACTGTTGACGGCACTTATCGCGCATGGACAAATAAAACCGGTAATTCTACAGAAATAAACCTGATTCTTTGCCATCTACTCAAAGCGGCCGGCGTAGAAGTGTACCCTATGGTAGTAAGCACAAAAGAGCATGGCAAAGTTGATCCGCTTTATACTTCGGTAATCCAGTTTAATAAGGCAGTGGCTTATATCCCGGTAGATAGCGCTAAAAATTACATACTGGATGCAACAGGAAAATATAATTTATACAACGAAACCCCTGCCGACCTGCTCAATTCGTCCGGTCTGTATGTCGATAAGAAAAGAAACCAATATGACATCATATACCTGCATAGAACCGCTCCTGTACGGCAGGCGGTTTTAATAAATGCTGAAATTAAGCCCAATGGAAAGATGGCCGGAACGGCCCAGATAAGCAGTATTAGCTATAACCGGATAAATGCTGTAGCTAAATACAAAACCGATGGCGAAAAAAAATATATTGATTATTTGCAGGATGGGGATAACAATTTGAAAATATCGTCAATCAAATTTGACAATATGGAAATTGACAGCCTCCCTTTAACGCAAAATATCAACTTTAACCTGGACCTTACCGGGTCAGATGAAAATTATATTTATTTTAATCCGAATTTATTTACTTCGCTGCATAATAATCCGTTCTTGAGCGAAAACAGGGCTACCGATATTGATTTTGAATATCTTAAAACTTATATTATAAGCGGAATTTACAAAATGCCCGCGGGCTATAAAATTGACGCCCTGCCAAAAAGTGTAAATATGACAATGCCTGATAAAAGCATTGTATTTAAACGCATTATTGCTGAACAGGACGGGTCAATAATTGTAAGGTATACGATAGACTTTAAAAAGGATATGTATTTCAAAAATAATTATCCTGATTTTCATGATTTCTTTAAAAAGATGCATGAAATGTTGAACGAACAAATTGTGCTAAAAAAATTATAAAAACATGTGTAAGAGATATTTAAGCTGCCTCCTGTTTTCATTGGCAGTTTTAGCGGGGGTTACGAAGGTTTATAGCCAGGAAAAAGACATACCGAAGGAACTATATAAGGCTGCCGGTATACCCGATTCATTAAAGGAAGACGCAAATGCCGTAATCCGATACAGCATAGAGAACCATGAGGTAAGAGGGCCGGGTAAGGAAATAATTAAATTTCATCGTATTGTTACTATTTTGAACGAAAAAGCTGATGAAGAAGCTGAAATGGTATTGCATTATAACAAGAAGTATGACTCGTTCAGCGCCATAGAAATGCGTGTTTACAATGCTAATGGTGACCTGATAAAAAAGTATCACAAAAGCGATATGTATGACGGAGCCGGAACTGACGGTTTTAGCATCGTTACGGATGACAGGTTTTTGGGAGTTAGACATACGATAGCGAATTATCCCGTAACAATAGAAACGGAATGTGAAGAAGATGTAACCAGTTTGGTCGACCTCGGCTCATGGCGTATTCAGGGACGTGATGAATCAGTGCAAAACAGTTATTATCGCATATCAATAAGTAGCAAAGCAGGTTTTCGTTTTCTTAATAAAAACACTTCGATACAACCCACAATCACTTCCGTAAGTGATGTGAACAATTATTTATGGCACGCATCTAATTTAAAAGCAATTAAATTGGAGGAGGGAGCTGAACCCTGGCGCGTACTGCCGAAACTTTATTTTGCATCCAATTATTTTGAATTTTATGGCGTACCTGGTGATTTTAGTACATGGAAAAGTTTTGGCAGTTGGATTCGCCAACTAAACGCTGATGTATGTTCATTGACCCCTCAACGTGAGGCGGAAATTAAAAAAATGACAGATACCATTAAGACTGATAAAGCAAAGGCACGTTTTTTATACAATTATATGCAGCAAAATATGCGGTATGTAAGTATACAATTAGGCATTGGAGGTTTGAAGCCTTTTTCTGCAACATTTGTGGACGAAAAAAAATATGGGGACTGTAAGGCCCTATCTAATTATATGAGTGCATTGCTGAAGGCGGTAAATATTCCCTCCTATTACGCTATTATAAATGCAGAAGCTAATCAAGAGCCCGCCGATCTTTCATTTCCTTTCAACTCTTTTAATCATGTCATTTTATGTATCCCGTTTAAAAACGATACAACGTGGCTTGAATGTACTGATAATAATCAACCGTTTGGCAAACTTGGCTCCTTTACCGAAAATCGAAGAGCGCTCATAATTACAGAGGATGGGGGAAAACTGGTTAATACACCGCGTAGTGTAATGCAGGATAACCAGTTTAACAGTGAAGCGCATATTGTTTTGGATGCAGATGGGGGAGCAACAGCGAAAGTTAAAATTTTAAGTACTGGAGGTTACCGGGACGAATATATTGGAGTTGCCGCATTAAAATTAGACGAACAGAAGGAACTTTTTATGCGCATCCTTAATCTCAAGCAGCCGTCAACTTTTGAATTCGCTCCGGCTAGCGATAAAGACGGAGTAAAAGAAGTAGATATCAAACTAGAATACGATAAATTTTGTGACATAAAAGCCGGTGACAAGCAATTTTACCGCCCTCATGTATTCGATCTCTGCGCAATGACGGTGCCGATTGAAGAAAAACGAAAATCAGATTATTACTTTGAACATCCGTTGCAAAAAGCCTGCGTCACTACTATTGATTTGCCGGCCGGATTTGAAGTTGAAACATTGCCCACAAACCAGGCATTAAAATTTGCTTATGGCAGTTACGAAGTAAAATATACTTATGACGCGGCAAAAAACCAGGTGATAAGCAATGCGAAGTTTAATATCACAAATCAAGTAATACCGGCAGTGAAATATAACGAGTTGCAGCAATACCTTGATGCTGTTGCCAAAGCACAAAATAAAAAGCTGGTAATACGCAAGAAGGCATAAATTTGTCCTGATGATATTCAGGCTCGATAAACGTGTGATTTTCCCCGAGGCCCGCCTGGCAGAACCAGACGGGCTTTTGGCTGTCGGTGGCGATCTGTCGACCGGACGTCTGATGCTTGCTTATCAAAATGGGATATTCCCCTGGTACAATGAACACGGCCCGATACTTTGGTATTCGCCGCACGAACGGTTTGTGCTTTACCCCTCCGAATTGCGTATAACAAAATCGATGAGGGTAGTATTGAATTCAAACAAGTTCCATATTACCGTTAATCAATGTTTCGAAAAGGTGATGGCTGCCTGCTCGTCCGTTGAGCGCCGCAACCAGCATGGAACCTGGATTACTGCTGCGATGAAAACGGCCTATGAGCAGCTTCACCGTAAAGGCTACGCCCATTCTGTTGAAGTATGGGAACAAAACAATTTAGTAGGCGGCCTATACGGTGTTCAAATTGGTTCTGTATTTTGCGGAGAAAGCATGTTTAGCCTGGTAAGCAACGCATCAAAAACGGCGCTTATTCACGTCTGCAGCAGCGGGCTGTACCGGTTGATCGATTGCCAGGTGCATACTGACCATTTAGAATCAATGGGCGCCCGCCTTATTAGCCGCGATGAATATATGGATGTACTGAGATGTGAGATTTGAGATTTACGAAGTTTTCAAAACTTCGTAAATCTGGTATTAAGATTGATCCGTATTTCCGACTGACTACTTTATTCACCGGGCAAGCGGATAAAAAGTGGGCTTAAATTACGTACTTTGGTATTAAACTAGAAACTATCTATAATGGCTGACCACCCACCACTCACCACTCACCACTCGCTACTGACCCCCCTCCACAAAGAACGCATAATTTTGGGCATCGATCCGGGTACTGCCGTGATGGGCTATGGTTTGATAAAAGAAGTTGGTTCGAAAATAGAGCTTATCAGCCTTGGGGTGATAAAGATGAACATCACCGACGACCATATGCTGAAGCTGCAACGGATATTTGAAAAAACGGTTGCCCTGATAGATAATTACAAACCCGATTGCATGGCGATTGAAGCACCATTCTATGGGAAAAACATACAGGTAATGCTGAAGCTTGGCCGTGCGCAAGGCGTGGCCATGGCGTCGGCCCTATCGCGAAACGTGATAATAACAGAATACGCACCACGCAAGATAAAACAATCCATTACAGGCAACGGGAATGCCACTAAAGAGCAAGTTGCCGCCATGCTGCAAAACTTACTGCAATTTAAAGAGACACCGGATTTTTTAGATGCTACCGACGGCCTTGCTGTGGCGGTTTGTCACTCGTTTCAACGGATGCCGACAGGAAAAAGCGGCAGCAAGAAATCATATTCAGGATGGGATACTTTTGTTAAGGATAATACAAGCCGCATGGCCTCGGTACCGAAAATTAAGAAGCTTTGAAGCTTTTCTTGCGCTTTTTGTTTTTGATTTAATGTATGATCCCTTATTTATTCTCGACCTTTAGCGCAATAGTAGTGACAGCAGGGTCTAGCTCCTCAAGATTTAAATTAAGCATGATACTTGTCTTGTCCTGTTTAAACTTTATCTTTTTACCGTTTAAGACATTGCACGATATTACCTTTTGGCCAATTGGAGGCAATTGCAATTCAGGAGTTAATTTTGACGACCTAATTAAATGGATATATATCATATTACCTCTATTGGTACTTCCGTATAAGCTATCAACCGGTTCAAACGGACCGGGGCGTGTGCCATATATACTTTCTCCGTTATTTTTCAGCCAGGCACCTATCTCTTTTAACCGTTCGGCATGAGTTGGCGGTATAATGCCATCCGCATCCGGCCCTACATTCAATAACATATTGCCGCCCCTGTCTACCACATTAACCAGCATTTGCACAACGATTTTAAACGACATCAAGTCTTGTACCTTGTTATATCCCCAGCTTGAGCCGTTCAGGTTTAAGCATTTTTCCCAGGGAATATCAATAATTGGCCCCTTTACTTCGCCGCTTCCTTCGTTAACCTGGAAATCGCCCATCATGCCAGACCGTGGGTTGATCACAATATCTGGCTGATAGCTGCGAACCATTGTGTTTAGTTTAAGCGGTTCCCAAAACCAGGCAGCATCCGCATCGCTGCCTTTATGCGCCAGCCAGCCGCCGTCGTACCATAAAATGTCTATTTTGCCATAGTTTTTCATTAACTCCTCCATTTGTCCGTAAGCTTGCTTTTTCATTAACGCGGCATTTTCAGGTAGACCCTTGGGGTCAAAATAAGCCGGGAAACGCCAGTCCATGGGTGAGTAATAAATTCCAACCGCTAAACCTGCTTTTCGGCAGGCCTTCGTGTAGTCGGCAACAAAATCCCGGTGCGCGGCTGTTTCCATACTATTAAAATGCCGGTAGCTGGCCGGGCTGTTCCACATTGCGAAGCCGTCATGGTGCCTGGCCACCATAACCATATATTTCATTCCGGCACTTTTAGCAATATCCGCCCATTTATCGGCATCGAAGGCCTTTGGATCAAACTGATTAGCATATTTAGCATATTCTTCTGCAGTTATCTTTTCATTAAACATCGTCCATTCGCCGGAAGCAGGAATGGCATATAGCCCCCAGTGTATAAACATGCCAAATTTTGCATCTTCCCACCATTGCATCTTTTCAGGGGGCAGATTAAGGCCCGGACCTTTTTCGCCTCTGATGCCGCCTTTAAATGAAGCATTGCTTTTTTCCATCGATTTTAGCTCGTCTTTACCCGCTTGCTGGCATTTGCCGATGACAGGGAATAGAAATGTTATAGCTAGTAACAGTGGCAATTTCAATGAAGATGGCACGCGAGTACGTTGTTTCATAGATTTATTAAAGTTTAAAATTAATATAAATTCGAAATGCTTAGGTTGATATTTTTATTCTAATTAAACAAATGGATATATCCGAACGAACAATATCCGCATATTCTTTATCTCTCGGTTATTGAATTATAAATACCAATACGGTGGTTGTCTAATAGCGATCCCAGGTCAATAGCGAAAAAATTAGCAGAGGTTGAATATTTACGACCTATCAAAGAATTGGAATATCCACGTCAAACACAAATTATACAATAAATTTCAACAAGTAATATTAATTTGTTAGGTAACAATTTAATATTACTACAACTCACCAACAAAATCCCTCATCGCCAAACCCGGGTCTTCCTGTTTCATGAAATTCTCGCCAATTAAAAAGCCGTTGAAGCCCGCCAGTTTGAGTTGCTTAATAGTTTCGGGATTGCTGATAGCGCTCTCAGATATCTTTAAAAATTCTGCTGGTATGTGCGGTGCTAAGCTAAAGGATGTTTCTACCGATACACTAAAATCGGCCAGGTTGCGGTTATTTACCCCGATAGCGTCGAGGTTAGGATTTATGCTCCGCTCCAGCTCTTCCAGGTCATGCACTTCTAACAAAACATTTAAACCCAGGCTTTTTGCCAGCGATGCCATTTTTTGTATCTCAGCAGGTGTAAGAATTGCAGCGATCAGCAGGATGATGTCCGCTCCCAATGATTTGGCTTCAATAACCTGGTATTCGTCAATCATAAAATCCTTGCGTAATACAGGGATTACATTTGCCCTTCGGGCGGTTACTAAATCGGCTTTTCTGCCCATAAAGAAATTGCGGTCGGTTAATACCGATAACGCCGAAGCTCCAGCTGCAGCATAAGCCATGGTAACTTGCTTAACACTCACTTTGTCGTTAATGATCCCCTTTGACGGCGATCTGCGTTTAAATTCGGCAATAATGCCTGTCCGGTTAGGGTCGAGCAGAAAATCTTTAAAAGAATAACAATCCCGGTGAAAAAAATCTGACTCTTCCAGCTCAGAATAAGAAGTACGGTTTTTGGCATACAGCACTTCCTTTTTTTTGTTGACGACTATTTTATCTAAAATGTTCATTTGCCCCCCAAACCTCCGCCTATCGGCGGAGGAGTTTTTGATTAGGTTTATTTGATGATATGTTATTTTACGAATTAATATTAAAAAAATATCCAACACCGAGTTTTGAATGTCGAATGATGAACTACTTCGGCGTTCGACATTCAAAATTCATTATTCGATATTCATTTTTGCTCCACTTCAGTCCAAAGGACTCCTATAGAGGGGGGCTGGGGGGCTTAGCCAGTTTTGCATAAGCTCCTTCCCATATTCAGTTAATATCGACTCCGGGTGAAATTGTACCCCGCGCACATCGAACTGCTTATGCCGCAATGCCATTACGGAGTTATCCTCTTCATCAATTGCGGTTACCTCCAGCACATCCGGAATTGCCTTTTCGTCAACTACCCACGAGTGGTACCGGCCCACTTTAAAACTTTCGGGCAAACCGGCAAAAAGCTTTTCGCCAGGAACTGTCACCTTTATGGGCGTGGCAATACCGTGCATCGGCTGCTTAAGGTTGTACAATTTACCGCCAAAAACCTCGGCAATTGCCTGCTGACCCAGGCAAACACCAAAAATACTTTTTACCGGCGCATATTTTTCAATTACCTCCAAAAGTAGTCCGGCTTCAGATGGTATGCCGGGCCCCGGTGAAAGAATAATGCTGCCGAAGGCATCGATATCATTGATGTTGAATTTATCGTTCCTCCATACCTCGCATTGGAGGCCGATTTCATTTACCAAATGCACCAGGTTATAAGTGAATGAATCGTAGTTGTCTATGATTAAAATACCGCCCCCCGGCCCTCTGAAGGGGGAGGGATTATTTATATTTTCAATGTCTGTCATCTCTTTTATTAATAAACTATTTATTGTTGTTCCCCCTTTAGCCCGAAGGACTCCTATGGAGGGGGTTAGGGGGTGGGGTTATAACTCCTCCGCCATTTCTATCGCTTTCCTTAAAGCGGCTATCTTATTATCCACTTCTTTTAATTCGCTTTCAGCTATAGAGCCGGCTACTATGCCAGCTCCCGCCTGGTAATGCAAGGTGTTGTTTTTGCTTAAAAATGAGCGGATCATAATAGCATGGTTGAACTCGCCGTTAAAACCGAAGAAGCCGATTGCCCCGCTGTAAAAGCTGCGTTTTGTTTTTTCGTTCTCGTCAATGATTTCCATTGCCCTGTATTTGGGCGCGCCGCTCAATGTTCCTGCAGGATAGGTATCGGCCACTATTTTAAATGAAGAGGCACCCGGCAGCAGTTTTCCGCTTACGTGCGACACCAGGTGTATTAAATGTGAGTAATACTGTACTTCCTTAAACGCTTTTACTGTTACCTGGCCGCAATGTCGACTGAGGTCGTTACGTGCGAGGTCTACAAGCATTACATGTTCGGCCGATTCTTTTGGATCATTTTCGAGGTTGCGTGCCAGTTCGGCGTCTTTTTCGTCATCACCGCTGCGTTTAAAAGTGCCGGCGATGGGGAAAATGCTGGCAACCTGATTTTTTATAGTGATCTGCGCCTCGGGCGACGAACCAAATATCCGGAAGTCGCCATAGTCGAAGTAAAATAAATAAGGTGAAGGGTTTATCGACCGCAGGGCTCTGTACACATTAAATTCATCACCCAAAAACCTTCTTGAAAAGGCCCTCGACGGAACGATCTGGAAAACATCGCCGCGATAAATATGCTGTTTCATTTTTTCAACAACCGCAATAAACTCTTCATTCGTCAAATTTGATTGCTCGGCGCTTTCGCTTTTGAAGTTATATTCAGGGAAGTTCTTATTCCTGATCAAATCGGCAATTTTTTCGATGCTGTTGCTGCCTTTTTCATCCGCTGTTTGATTAAAAAAAATATACAGCTCGTTTTTAAAATGATCTATCGCAATAATATACCGGTAAATATGGTATTGCATTACCGGGATCTTCCGGGTGTCGTCGTTGCTTTGTTTTAGTTTGATGGTTTCAAAATGCTCAACAGCTTCATGCGTAAAGTACCCGAACAGCCCATTCGAAATAATTTTAAGCGGGTTTAGATCGGTTTCATAACAGTCCAGGAAATCATTGATCTGGGTGATGAGATCAAATTCGCCTTTCGCATGATTTTCGACGCTGCCGTCAGGATACGTTTTTCTCAGTGCGCCGGCATTGAGTACCAAGCCGCCTATAGGCTCGCAGCAAACATAACTTAAACTGTTTTCGCGGCTGTGGTAGTCCGAGCTTTCCAGCAGCAGCGAATTTGGGAAAACATCCCGTAACCTGAGGTATATGCTCACAGGGGTTGTTGTATCTGCAAGCAGTTTTTTATGTGTAGTTGTAATTTTATATTTCTTCATTTTTTCTTCGGTGCCATAAAATAAAAAACCCGGCGAATGAGGGTCGCCGGGTTCCTATTTAGGTTTATAATTGATTTATCGTTCTGATCAAAAACTCATCCGGCTGCCAAAATTAATTGGTGCCACCAGCTGATATTTTGTTTGTTTTCGATCATTGCGGTCACAAATTTATAAAGAAAATTGAATTAGCAAATTTTTTCTGCACTTTTTTGCGTTTAAACGCCAAAAACAGGCAAATGCCCGGCTACTATGGCCCCGATTATTACCAGGAAGGCTATCATATAGTAAATAGCGATAACGCGGTGTTTGGCCTCGGGCAGCACTAATTTTTTTGATTTGCTATGCCCTATAGTTATCAGCACAATCGCGATCAGCATCATTACCCAGTGTTCGACCGTAAAATAGCGCGTGGTCGGGGTTTTCATCGTAGCACTATTAAACTGCACGTAAGGGCTCAAAAAATATAATATGATCCCAATCAGCAGCTGGGTATGCGCGGATATTAAAGCGAACAAATTGATTTTCCGGTTAAGGCTGGTATACGGTTTTTTACCGAGCCAGCCAAGCAACGACTGAATGATTGCTATTAATACCAACACAAATACTACATACCTAAACCCGGAATGCAGATTTTTAAAAAATTCATAGAAGCTCATAATTCAAAAGTTTATTCGAATATACAATTGAAATATGTAAAAAGGCGAAACATGATTGTGAAAGGCGGATCCGCCATTGATTTACATTACACTAAAAGCATAAAACTTCTTAGTGTACTGTATTAGAAATAACCTCAATAGGTTTCACTAAAAGCCGGCACACCTTTATGTTCAGGTGTTTCCTCCGGTTCTTTACGATGAAAAAGTGTTTTTATCTTATCCCAAATACCGGCAACAGAATCTTCAGTTATAAAGTGAGACGCTTTTTGAGAAACAAGGCCCACAAGTGTTTTAACTATAAAGTTAGAATTACGGAACAAGGTTTTATTTAAAGCAAGAGGCAAAACAAACCGGGACAATAGTCCTACGATATCCTGGTCGAAGAAGCTGCTCTTTGTCCCATCTGTACGTGGCGAACCTGTAAACAATGAAGTAATAGTTGAAAACAATGCCGAAGGGCTGCTAAAACGTTGACCAAGCGCAATACTTTGTTCCCGCTCCAGCCCTCGCAGGCGGTCTATCTCCAATCGTAAATCGTTAATATTTTTTATAGGTAGATCCATTACTTCAATTTTTAAATATCTTTTGGATAAAAGCGTTCCCGATTATTTTTTCAATACTCTTCTTATTAAGCTTTATCGCAATGGAGATTATTAAGTAGATGATGGCGACACATCCAAAACCTTTCCAGGTGGCGCCAAGAACATCGCCGAGATAATATCCCAGGGTGCAACTGGCAAATACAAACGCCAATACCGCACTGCCTATAGCAACGCCATCAGCAATAAGGCTTGCCGCAACTGACGAGCCGCCCTCAATAGCCTGGTATTTGGCGAGCTTAATACGTGTTTCCGCGTACTCCTTTAATTGATCAATAATAGGTGGCGGCGTTTCTTTTTGAGGTTCCATACATTTTATTTATAATCTGGCACAATGCCTTAATACTCCCTATCAAGGCAAAGATTATGCGTGCTCAAGATCGTCCTGGTATTCCAGTTCTGCGCCCTTAATCTTCGTTTTGATGTTGTCAACAACTTTATCTTTTAACCCGATAAGGTTATCTAATTCTGTTGCTGCGGTTTCCTTAATAGATTCGCCGAGATTTTTCAATGATTCGCCTAATTTGTCACGGGTCTCTGTGCCCTTATCAGGTGCGAATAAAATACCTAATGCTGCTCCTGCCGCCAGCCCTACGAGCAATGCGACAACTACTTTTGAATTATCGTTCATACACTATAAATTTTAAAGTTTAGAAATTGTTTTTATTATGATTAAATATCCTGCCAATTGTTACCAATCAGACTATTTGTCTGTTTTTCGTGCTTTCGCCCGATTTTTTTGTGTTGTGCTTTCATCCGCCATGTAAACGTAATTATTATCTATTAGGTATCGGGACCGCTCCTGATACGTTCCAGCCTGTCGGCAGCCAACCGGTTCGTTTCATAAATCTCCAGCAATAATAAAAAGTAAGATAGCAATAATGGGCCAAAAACCAAACCGAGAATTCCAAAAAGCGGTATGCCGATAAAAACACCGATAATAGTTATTATCGGGTGTGTATTGCCTATCCTTTTGTTGATGATCATTCTTAAAAAATTGTCAATATTTCCTATAACTAACAATCCATACGCTATGAGCAGAATGCCCTTTAAGGTATGCCCTTCGGCAATCAAAATTATACCCGCTGGGATAGTAAGTGTAGGAGCCCCAACTACGGGTAAAAATGAAATAAATATACCGATCACGCCCCAAAAAATGGCATCGGGTATTTCAAAAGCGTAAAATCCGACAGCCAGTAAACTGCCTTGGATAACGGCAATTATCCCCTGCCCCAACACATTTGAGTAGGTTGAATTTCGTAATGCAATGGCGAATTTAATGGCATGCTGCTCACGAAAGGGCGCGTATTTTAACAAGGAGGTTTCAAACTCCCGTATCTGTGTGAACATAAAATACATCAAAAAATACATCACCAGCAGGGTTATAAAAATATTAGCCGCACTCCCTAAAATAGAAGGGAATAAATCAGTGGCATAAACGCCTAGTTTTTGGAGTGTATTTTCGGCTAAGTGGGGCTGATTAAAATTATACCCGGCATAATCGTCAATTTTGGTGATCCATTCCTGCAGGTTAAACGTGTGTTTATTGATGCTCGCTATTTTGTTTACCACCATAATGCTCAATGACATTAAGGGGATGACAATTACAATGAGCGTTGAAAAAATGATAAGTAATGCAACCAGCGACTTATTCCATCGGCGCTTGTCAACCAGGTACAAATAGATAGGCCTGAAAATAGTAAACAGCACAATTGCCCCGAGTATGGAACTGAATAACCCGCTCAATGCAAAAACCAGGAAACAGCCTAAAACAATTAGCCCTCCTAATACAATGTTATTACGCTGTTTATAGTTAAAAATTGACATGCCGGCTTATTTATACACACAATAAAGCAAAAAAACGCTAAATAGTTTTAGCGCTTCATAACAATAATTCAATATGTTTAAAAGGTCGGTATTAGTCCGTTTCGGTAAGTAATGTGTTTATTTTCGCTGCGCTGGTTGCTATAGAATCCATATAAAACACACAGTCCTCAGTAGGATCGGATATTTCGTAACGCAGTTGTTCTATTGAAAGATAAATATTTGAAAGCTGGTTTTTTATATCGTGTTTTAGAGCCCGTAGGATTTCAGCATCAGCTTCCTTTTTTTGTACAGCTTTATCTTTTTCACCCGCGTCCATTTTATTTTAGATTGATAGCCTTCATCTTATTATAAAGTGTTTTGCGATCAATGTTCAACACTTCTGCAGCTTTTGTTTTATTGAAATTAACTTCTCTTAATACTTTCAAAATAGTTTCATATTCAGCTTCCAGGGCGGCATTTTTCAAATCGTGCCTGTTTTCCTTTATCTCCTGGGGCTCGGCGGTGTAACTACTGTATCCATTATTATTTTCATAAACCGGCATCTTAAAGTTCGAAATCTCGAGCGGCAGCGCCTTCATGGTTATTTCATTCCCCTCTGTAAGCAAGGTAGCCCTGCGAACCACATTTTTCATTTCGCGGATGTTACCCTGCCAGCGATAATTCATAAAGCATTCCATCACTTCCGGTGAAAAAGAGGCAACACTACGTCCCAGCTCGTGGTTGGCAAGTCTTAAAAAGTGGTCTGCCAGCAAGATAATATCACTGCCACGCTCACGCAGTGGCGGTATGTATATGGTGAATTCGTTAAAACGATGGTATAAATCTTCTCTGAATTTTCCTTTTTGTATCCCATCCTGGAGATTTTCATTGGTGGCAATAATTATGCGCACATCCAGGTTGATTTCTTTGGTGCTCCCGATTCTTTTTACTTTTCTTTCCTGGACAGTCCTTAGCAATGCAGCCTGGATTTCATAGGATAAGTTACCAACCTCGTCCAGGAACAAAGTGCCGCCATTGGCTAGCTCAAAATGTCCGATCTTCGTGTATAACGCTCCGGTAAAAGAACCTTTTTCGTGCCCAAAAAACTCGCTGGCCGCCAGCTCCTTGGTAAGCGAACCGCAATCCATGGCCACAAATGGCTGATCGTAGCGCGGGCTGTTTAAATGTATGCTCTTCGCAACCGACTCCTTCCCCGTTCCGCTTTCGCCTAATATAATAACGCTATAATTGGTAGGTGCAACTAACTCTATTTGCCTCAATAGTTCCTTTGAAACTTTGCTGGTACCGGTAACAAACTCATTTGCAAAAGCCTGTTTTTTATTTTCTTTGCTGCTCGGCTTACTGTCGCCGGGGGCTCGTTCGTTCTGGTCCTCAACCAAAGCATAATGCGTTTCAATCGCTTTGGTAATGGTGTTTAATATTTCATCAGGATATAGTGGCTTGGTGATATAATCATATGCCCCCATTTTTATCAGTTCGACAGCCATCTTAATATCCGAATAGCCGGTAATAATGATAACCCCGGTTTTAGGATATTGGGTTTTTATATTTTTCAGCATTTCGCGGCCATCGGTATCTTCCAGCCGGAAATCACACAGCACCAGGTCGAAGTTGCCATTTTTCAGGTACTCCATACCAATGGTCCCAGTTGATGCCGTAACTACATCAAAGCCATTCCGCGTTAAAAACTTTGAAAGCAATAACGCAACGTTCACTTCATCATCAATGATGAGTATTTTTTTCATATCAGCAATCACTGTTTACAACAGATTTATCGACTCGGCGCATACAATCTGCTAATTTATAAGATTTAATCCAATCATACGTTTTTGGACGGTTAAAAGTTATATCATATGAATACTTAAATGAAATAATATTTACTTTCCCTTAAAAATTGGCTTTCTTCTTTGTAAAAACGCGGAAACTCCTTCCTGGAAATCTTCGGAACCGAATGATTTGGAAAAATGTTCGATTTCGATCTCGAATCCATTTACTTTCTCCTGCAAAGCGGCGTTCACTGCAGTTATTGCGGAAGCAACGGCCAAAGGCCCCCGCGACAATATCTTATTTAGAATTTCTTCTGCTTTTTCCAATAAACCCTCCTGGTTTGCTATATGATTCACCAATCCGAATTGATACGCCTCCGGGGCGGTGATCATATCGCCTGTCATGATCAATTCGAGCGCCCTGCCGCGACCAATAAGATGTGTTAAACGCTGCGTGCCGCCATATCCGGGTATTAACCCTAAAGAAACTTCGGGCAAACCCATTTTGGCAGTATCGGCAGCGATGCGGATATGGCAAGCCATTGCCAGCTCCAATCCTCCGCCCAAAGCGAAACCATTGATTGCCGCAATAACCGGCTTGGCTGCATTCTCGACCAGATCAAAAACCAGGGTTTTACCACGCCGGGCCATTTCACGGGCTCCCTCAATATCCATGCTTTCAAATTCAGCTATATCGGCGCCAGCGGCAAATGCCTTCTGTCCGGCACCGGTTATGATAACTCCGCCGACCTCCGGGTTATGAAGCGCCTCGTGAAAAGCGGTGTGCAATTCGGCAAGCGTAGCTTTGTTTAGGGCATTTAGTTTGCTTTCGCGATTAATAATAATATACTGAATGCGATCTTTATAGCTGGTTAATAAGTTTTGAAAGGGCATAATTATCCGTTTTAAAAATTACGATGCTCGTGCACCCAGTCGGTTATATATTTAACGATATCAGTCGTATTTGTTCCAGGTGGAAAAAGCTCGCCCACACCCAGCTTCTTTAAGCTTCCCATATCTTCGTGCGGTATGATGCCACCGCCGGTAACTAATACATCATCCATGCCTTTTTCTTTGATCAGGTTAATGATCTTCGGAAAAACCGTCATGTGCGCACCGGAAAGTATAGAAATTCCAATGGCATCCACATCTTCCTGTAGCGCCGTGTTTACTACCATTTCGGGGGTTTGACGCAAGCCAGTATAAATTACTTCCATGCCTGCATCGCGAAGCGACGTTGCGATAATGCGGGCGCCGCGGTCGTGCCCGTCAAGGCCCACTTTGGCAACCAAAACGCGAATGGGGCGGTTAAAGGTTTTGCTCATAATTTATTCGGAGCTAAATTACAACAATTCCCACATCAACCGCATTGCTTTATTTGAAGAGAGTGGGTATAATAAGCAGTACGAATTTATTACTTTTGCCCCATTCTACTGATACCATGAGCGAAGAAAGATCATTAAATTTTATAGAAGAGATAGTTGAAGAAGATATTAGCAACGGTAAGAACGGCGGCAGGGTACTGACCCGTTTTCCGCCTGAGCCCAATGGTTACCTTCATATTGGACATGCCAAATCCATTTGTTTAAATTTCGGCCTTGCGCTAAAATATAATGGAAAAACTAACCTGCGATTTGATGATACCAATCCTGCCAAAGAGGAAACGGAGTATGTAGATAGCATCAAAGAAGATATCAAATGGCTTGGGTTTGAATGGGAAAACGAACTTTATGCCTCCGATTATTTCGACCAGCTATACGACTTTGCGATCACATTAATAAAAAATGGGCTGGCTTACGTGGACGATAGCTCCGCCGAGGAAATAGCAGCCCAAAAAGGGACACCAACTGAACCGGGTACCGCAAACCAATTCAGAAGCCGCAGCATTGAAGAAAACCTGCAGTTATTTGAGGAAATGAAGGCCGGGACATACCCCGACGGCGCGAAAGTGCTGCGGGCGAAAGTAGATCTCACCTCGCCAAATATGCACCTGCGCGACCCATTGATGTACAGGATAAAAACAACACACCATCACCGCACGGGCGACGATTGGTGCATTTATCCCATGTACGATTTTGCTCATGGACAATCGGATGCTATCGAGAAGATAACCCATTCTATTTGCACACTGGAATTTATTCCGCACCGGGCATTGTACGATTGGTTTATTGAACAACTGGATATTTTCCCGTCAAAACAATATGAATTTGCACGGTTAAACCTCAACTACACGGTAATGAGCAAACGCAAATTGCTGCAATTGGTAGAAGAGGGGTATGTTGAAGATTGGGACGACCCGCGCATGCCTACCATCAGCGGCTTGCGCCGCAGAGGTTATACACCGGCCTCCATACGTGATTTTTGCGAACGCATCGGCGTTGCTAAACGCGAAAATATGATTGACGTAAGCCTGCTGGAGTTCTGTATCCGCGAGGACCTGAATAAAACGGCCTGGCGCCGTATGGCAGTGCTCGATCCCATAAAAATGGTGATCACCAACTATCCGGCAGGTAAAACAGAAAATCATTTCAGTGAAAATAATCCGGAAGCGGAGGGCGGCGAAGGCGGCCGCGAGCTTCCATTTAGCAATGAGCTGTGGATAGAGCGGGAAGATTTTATGGAAGAACCGTCTAAAAAGTTTTTCCGGCTGGGCGTTGGCCTTATGGTGCGCCTCAAAAGCGCTTACATTGTTAAGTGCGACAGTTTTGTAAAAGATGCTGACGGCAATGTAACAGAAGTTCATTGCACTTATATCCCGGAATCACGGTCAGGAAATGATACAAGTGGTATTAATGTAAAAGGAACTATCCATTGGGTAAGCGTTCCTCATGCGAAAACAGCGGAAGTACGACTTTATGACAGGTTATTCAAGGTTGAAGATCCATCCAACGAGGATGAGGACTTTAAAGAATACATTAACCCTAACAGTTTGCAGGTACTACCCAACGTATATATAGAGCCAGACCTTGCAACTGTGGTGCCCGGCAAGGGGTACCAATTTATCCGCAAAGGATACTTCACGCTGGATAAACACTCAACACCCGATAAATTGGTGTTTAACCGGACGGTGACGCTGAAGGATAGTTGGAAGACAGCCCAAGCCACCCAGCCCCCTAAAGGGGGTGCTTGATCAGCTTTACGTTAGAAAATATCGAACATCGAATGCTAAATATCGAATGATGAAGTGACTTCGGTGTTCGAAATTCAAAATTCAGCATTCGATATTATATTTCTTAATTCCCCCTTCAGGGGGTTAGGGGGCCTAATATTTCTGATAAACATTATACAGCACATTCAAGTCCAGCTGCGTTAGTTGCGGGCTGATGTCTGTTTGTACAAAATGTCTTTTAAAAGCAACTATCGCGGCTTTAATATCGGAGGTATCATAACCCATTAGTCGCAGGGCTATGGCGTAATCAAAACCGTCCGGCGCCAGTTCCAGTATATCGTCGCTCCAATACCCGAAACCGTGCTGGGCCAGCTTTTTCCATGGGAACAGTGGTCCCGGGTCGGGTTTACGTTTAGGGGCAAAATCCTGGTGGCCGATGAAATTTGCCTGCGGAATGTTGTAAACCTTTTTTAATTGCGTTAGTAAGGCCAATAGGCTGTTGATCTGTGCGTCTGTAAATGGCTCGCTGCCATTATTGTCTATCTCGATGCCTAACGAGCAACTGTTCATGTCGGTAACACTGCCCCATTTGCCAAGTCCGGCATGATTGGCACGCAGGTAATCATTTACCATGTGAAATATCTTGCCGTTTTTAGCGATCACGTAATGCGCACTGGTTTCTGTAGTTGTGACCGTGAACGTATGCAAAGTTTGTTTTACCGAGTCTTGTGCTGTGAAATGGATAATTACATAATTGGGCTTACGAATGCCAAAATTTACGGTTCCTACCCACTCGGAAGGTATTGGCATACCGATACTGTCTGTTAGCGAATCAGGTAATTGCTTTTGTAGGGTTTTTAGAAATCCTTTGGTTTTATTATTATAATATTTATTAGTAACGGAGTACGGCCCCTTCGGCGAGCAGGAAATGAAGGCTATGATGCAAAGGAAAAAAAAGTATAAATATCCGTTTTTCATAATGTTGGTATAGCTAATCTAACCTTATTTCGGATTTTTTGCAACTGTTGTATTTTGGGGCGGCTAGGGAGGTTCCGGTGGGATGGATATTAAGGGAACTTATATAAAACTCCCAGTGCCAACCCTTCAGTTCCCTGCACGCTCGTTGAGGTATTTTTATCATATAAAAATGTTCCGTTTATGGTAACTGCTATCAGGCGGTTAACTTTCGCAGTAAGGGTTGCATCAATGCGATGGCCTATATAGGCTAAAGGCTGTTGATAGGGGATGAATAATGCGTACCTGGCCGTGATATGGAGGTTTTTCATCAGGTCCTTATCAATAGCGGCCACCACCTGTAAAGCCAGTTCGTTTTTAAAAGTATGGCCTGCGGTTACGCCATAATTGGATGACTGGTTATGATAAATGGTAGTATCCAGCACAAACGTTTGACGGGCGGTACCGGTGCCGAGACGCAGGTCAAAATATTTTACCGGTTTATATTCAAATCCGACCGACTCCGTCAGATATCCCGGTGACATAAAATTTGAGATCAGAAATGGGTTTTGTGCGTTGGATCCGTCCGGATTTAAATAATTAAATCCTTTGTCAAACTGCGATTCAAAACTAAGCGATCCGAAAAAGAACCAATGTTTAGAGAGTTGTGAGGCAATCTTGTTGTCCAAAAATATACGGTCGTTGGTTTTCCGGGAGCCCTGCCCTTTATTTTTCGAGATACCGTATAGGAGGTTTAGTTCGGTGGTGTAATCAAAGGGTGTTTTGTTATATTCTGCTTTGAAATCAAAGTTCGATCCCAGGGCTATGGCGTTCACCCCGCCTGCGCTATAATTGTTACTAAAGGCCGACTGGCTAAAATTAAGTCCGAAAATAATTGATTTGTGCCAGTAGCTCACCTTATAATCGAGCATATTAACGGGCACCAACTCTTTTTGGATGTGTATGGGCCTGAAACGAAATGGAAGGGCATTTTTGCCGGGATCTATCCGGTATTTATTGAGCAGGTTAGTGTCAACTTTTAGAGAGTCGGTTTTTTGTGCTTTTGCGGAGAAAATACACGCAGAAAATAACAAAAATAATGCAACCCTGATGGCTCTGAACATGACTCCAAATCTAATAATTTAGTCTGTAAGTAGGGAAGTTAACAAGCCTGAAAGAATATTTCATCTTTTTTATTTTTTCATCTTCGGCACAAAAAATGGATCAACTGCCTGATTTTCTGTCAGCTGCATTGTTGCCATTCCCAACTTTGGGTGTTACGGGCTTTTTGCTTTCTAAGGGCTGTAATGTAAAAGTTCTGTTACTGCGCAAAAATCGCTTCAGATTGGCTCTTATGGATGATATAAATTCATACTCGCTGGCGTTTTTCGTGGAGTAATATCCCGGCCGGTATCTAAACATAAAAGCTGTGAGCTTGTCATCCTTTAACCCGGTAATGTTGCCTACATACGTTCTGTTAAAGCGAAAATCAATTACATTTTGCCGGTAGTCGCTTTCTATCACCTGGCGTAAGTGGGAGGCATTCCTGCCGCTTCGACTGAACGCGTTATACAGCGCGTCAATACTTAAACCCGCACTACCGACGGAAGGTGTGCTCAAAAAATCGTCATAAGCCAATGAGCCATAAACTTTGGTATAATCCTGCTTTGTGGCTTCGAGTCGTTTTTCGGGGGTTAGGACTGAATCATGAACAGTTACTTCGTTAAGTTGAATAGCCAGCGGCGCCATATAAATAGCCAGCGGCCCATTACTTTCTATTTTTACCGTATCGGGATGATAGGCCTCTCTCGAAAAAATCAGCTGGTCACCTTCCTGTGCAATTATTTTAAATTCACCTTTTAAGCTGTTGTAAACTGTAATGCCGGTGGTTGTATTGCGGATGTTTACGCTGGCAATGCGATCCTTACTATTTTTGTCAAAAATTATCCCTGCGACAGTTTTCTCCTGCGAGAACGCCCTGGACGCCAGCATAAGAGACAAGCATAAAAATAGTCCTGATTTCATTAGAACATCAAAACTAAGCTTTCTGCAAATCTTCATTATACTTTTAACAATTATTAACACGGCTTACTTAACAACTATAAGTTTCTGGCCAATTTTTATCGTGTTATCTGCCATGTTGTTTAACGCTTTCAGATCGTCAACCGTTAGTCCAAAACGTTTGGATATATTATAAAGTGTATCACCCTGTTTAACGGTGTACAACTTGTCAGGAGAAGCAACCCGAGTAACAGAATCTTTTTCGGCTTTGACAGTGTTTTTGTCTATCTGCGTAATTACCTTTTCAACCCTCTTAATTTTTGCAGTTTCCCCCTCCGGACTATCATATTGATCAAGGTTATATTTTTGGATAATTCCAATCAGCAAGGCAGGATAATTCGGATTGGTGGCATACCCGGCTTTTTTTAACCCGTAGGCCCATCCCTGGTAGTCATTTTTATCCAGCTCAAAAAGCTTCGTGTAGTTTTTCCTTTTTAAGAATGCCGAGTGGTCGCGGAAGGAATCTTCCGGCCTGTCATAAACCCTAAAGCAGTCGTTCACATTGTCATCGTCTTTGTAATAACTTTTACCCTTCCAATCGCTTGTGCACTTTATTCCGAAGTGGTTGTTGGCGACTCTCGCCAGTTCGCCATTGCCGCTGCCCGATTCAAAAAGGCCCTGGGCAAGCGTGATACTTGCCGGGATGCCATTGGAATTCATTTCCTCGATGGCGATTGCCTTATAACGATCGATGTATTGCAGGGAAGTCATCTGGACATGAGCCGCAATTGATGCACTGTGCTCTCTTTGAATATCCTGGTTATTTTGCCTGGCCTGCTTGTTTGAAATGGTCATTTTACGTGCAGTGCACGAGCTGAAGAAGATAATCCCAAGAAACAGATACACGAATTTCTGCATAGCGGAGCTTTAGTTTGCTGATGCAGCCAAAATTAAGGTTTTTTTGATTGATTAAGTGGGCGGTTGATTGAGAGAGTGGTTGATTGAATTAAATCAAAGAGATTACAAAGTATCAGCAACTAAATCAACTAATTACTCTCTGCCAATTGAGCCTGACTGGCGGGGTTTTCGTCGAACGAGTAAAGCTGGTATTTTTTTATAATCCCCAATACCTGCGAGGCCCATTTACGGCTGCTGGCATAACCGCGCCGTTGTATACCAAGTGCCCAGCCGGCATAGTCGAAATGCGTAAAGCTGGATGCAAGTCCGCTAAACTCCGGGCGCTCCGTCATGATGCGCGCAAAATCCTGGAAGGAGTCGTATACCGACTCATATTTTTTGTAAGCGGTGCTTACCTTCTTTTTATGACGATAGTAAACGATATGACCGCTGCCTTTTACGCCAAATTGGTTGTTAAGGTATTGGGCGAGTTTACTGTTGCCGCAGCCCGACTCGTGCATGGCAACGCCTAAAACTATACTTGCAGGCACACCCGTTTCGTGCATAATGCGAATTGCATCAGCTTTGAATAATTCAATGTAAGATTGAGGGGTGTTTTTTTGTGCCGAAACCATTAAAGAAGAGATCAGCAGCGATGAAATCAGTAAGAGTTTTTTCATAATTTACTTTTTTCTGATGATCAGCAGGCCGTCACGAATGGGAAGAATTAGTTTTTCAACCCTCGTATCAGCAGCAACCTGGTCATTTAGTTTGCGAATGACTTGTGTATCGGCATCATTTTCAGTGCCATACACCTTTCCTTTCCACAAAACATTATCAATTATTATTAATCCTCCGGACCGTATTTTGTCAAATATTAATTGAAAGTATAAATAATTATTTTTTTTATCGGCATCAATAAACGCCAGGTCAAAATCTGTATACGGTAAAGTGCTTATAACTTGTTCAGCGGCCCCAAAATGCAGTTTTATTTTTTTATTAACATTTGTTGATTCAAAATGTGAATTCAGCATCTCTTCCAGCTCGCGGTTGACTTCTATGGTATGGATTTCGCCGTCTTCTGTCAACCCTTCTGCCAGGCAAATCGTGGCATAACCGGTAAACGTTCCTACCTCCAATATGCGTTTGGGCTGCATCATTTTACTCAGAAAGCTCAGCACTCTGCCCTGGTAGTGGCCTGATAACATATGCGGCTTTAATACCTTTAAGTACGTGTCCCTGTTGATCTTTTGCAGCAGTTCCGGCTCCGGTTCGCAATGATTATCTAAGTACGTTTGCAGGTCATCGGGTAGAATTTCCATGGCGGCAAAGATAGACCGTTGATTCTAATGATTCAAGGATTTCCTTCACTTTTGTCTTGACACATGATTCGCAGGATTTTTGATTGGCTTGATTTTTTTGGAAATCAGTTGCCTTTATTGTTGTGGACACGTTTAAATTGCAGGCTTCGCGAACCAAAATTTATTAGCAGTCCTATATTCATTTTGTACGCCTCTACATAGTTCATGGCCTGCGCCAGGTGAATATCATCTAAAGTTATGATGGCTTTTATTTCTACCATTACGATTTCTTCAATAAAAAATCAACCCTCCTTGTTCCAATATTCTCATTATCGTAAAATATAGACATTTCCATTTCCCTAGTATAGTTAAGCCCGGCTTTTCTTAATTCAATCTCGAGAGCGCGTTGATAAATTACCTCCTGAAAACCCATTGCCTAATGTGCGATGTACCTTCATGGCGCAGCCAATAATTTTTTCAGTTAGTTCCTTATGCTCCATTATCAAACTATTAAGGTCAAGGTAATCAAAAAATCCTACGAATCATGGTTCAGACAAATAGTCAAAATCGTTTAATCTCCATCCACGATTGCAATAAGATAACCGCTGATATCGTATCCACCAATGCTTTATTTTGCCGGTTTTTTTTATTCATTCCGCTTTGCGCGATGGCAGCCGATGCCATTTTTGAGGTAAAACGCTCGTCCAGCATTTCGATTGGAATTTCCGGAAAAGTTCTTTTAAGCAGGTTAACAAAGCCTTTTACATGGATGGCGGACTGCGATGGGGTATTGTCCATTTGTTTGGGTTCGCCTACAATAAAGCGTTCTACCTGTTCTGCTTGCAGGTATTTTTTAAGATACTCTATAATTTGATTGGGGTGTATGGTATCCAGGCCCGTGGCTATGATCTGCATAGGATCGGTAACCGCAATACCAATTCGTTTGGTACCATAATCAAAAGCCATGATCCTCATTGTTTGGGAGAGATTAGAGACTGGCGATTAGAGATTAGGAATTGCATTTGGCAAAGATAGCTGTAATTCACATCGTTTTCATTGCCCGGCACCCTTTGAATCCTTGGCTCAACTTAATGTCCAAACCTGGTTATTTGCGCGTTTTAGTAAACTAACCTCTAATCACTAATCACCAGTCTCTAAAAAATACTTATTTTGCACCAATGCAGTTTAAGCAAATAGTTGGACAATATGCTTTGAAGCAACGGCTGATCAACTCGGTGAATGAAAACCGGGTTAGTCATGCGCAGTTATTTTTGGGGCCGGGCGGCTCGGGGAGCCTGCCGCTGGCAGTAGCCTATGCGCAATATTTATCCTGTGAAAACAAACAGGAAGATGATTCCTGTGGTGAGTGCTCATCCTGCCGCAAGTATCAGAAACTGATGCATCCCGACCTGCATTTCTCTTATCCTTTTTTTGCCAAACACAAGGATGATACCGCCCTAACTTTTATAGAACAATGGCGCGAGGCGTTCCAGGCTAATCCTTATTTGAGTCTTGATACCTGGCGTGGATACCTGGATGCCGAAAACAAACAGGCTAATATCAATATTGCCGAATGCCACCAGATCATCAAGAAACTCAGCTTTAAGCCTTTTGAATCGACTTATAAGGTTTTGATCCTTTGGCTACCCGAATACCTGGATAGGGAGGGGAATGCCCTGCTCAAAATTATTGAAGAGCCGCAGCCAAATACCTTGTTTTTGTTGGTCGCGCAAAACCAGGACCAGATATTGAACACCATACTTTCGCGTACGCAACTGATAAAAATACCTGCGTTGAGCTTTGAAGATATAAAGAATAACCTGGTTGATCATCACAACCAAACAGAAGAAGTCGCGTCGGAAATAGCCTATTTATCAAATGGCAGCTTAACCGAAGCGCTGGCTATGCTGCAGCAGGAAAACAAAGGCTATCATGGTGTTTTTGTTCAATGGCTGCGCCTGTGTTTCGCAAACAAGGGCCTGGAAGTAATGAAATTTGTTGACGAAGCCTCCAAGATGGGACGAGAGAATCAGAAGAACTTTTTACGGTACGGCATCAATTTTATCAGGGAGTGCTGCCTTATTTTATCAGGTGCCGAAAGCCTGGTGCATCTGCCTGCGCAGGAGCTGGAAACGGCTCAAAAAATGACCAATGTGATGAATATTTCGCAGGCACAAAACATTATAACGGAGCTTGAAAAAGCACATTATCATATCGAAAGAAATGCAAATCCGAAAATTTTGTTTTTAGATGTATCTTTACAGATTATAAAAATATTAAATTTAACGATCCGCCAGGAGCGGACACCTTATATACCGAACTAATTATGGGATGTGGAAGTTGCTCAACGGGGGGCGGATGCTCACCCGCCGGCTGCAAAAGTAATGGGTCATGCCTTACCAACGGTTGCAGCAAGCTTGATGTTTACGATTGGCTATCGCACATGGATATGCCAACAAATTATAAGCCTTTTGGCATTGTTGAGGTAAAATTTAAAGGTTCCAGAAAAGAGTTTTATCTGAACCATGAGAATATATATCTTGAAGCCGGCGAACTGGTGGTTGTTGAGGCAGCTACAGGCGGCTACGACGTGGGCCATGTTTCTATAACCGGCGAGCTGGTTAGGATGCAGATGGTAAAACGACGCGTTAAAGAGGTAGACGTTGTTAAAAAAATATACCGCAGGGCCACTGTTGCCGATGTAGAAAAGTGGAAAATGGCCAAGGACCTGGAGTGGGAAACCATGCATAAATCCCGCACATTGGCACTGGAGCTCAACTTATCAATGAAGCTCAGCGATGTGGATTACCAGGGCGACAAAACCAAAGCTACGTTTTACTATACAGCAGAGGGTCGGGTAGATTTCAGGGAACTGATCAAAAAAATGGCCGAAACTTTCCGTATCAGGATTGAAATGCGCCAGATAGGCATGCGCCAGGAAGCCAGCAGGCTTGGTGGTATCGGCTCGTGCGGCAGAGAACTTTGCTGCTCAACCTGGCTGACAGATTTTAAGACCGTATCCACCTCTGCTGCCCGGTACCAAAACCTTTCATTGAACACGTTAAAACTGGCCGGACAATGCGGCAAGTTGAAATGCTGTTTGAACTACGAACTGGACAGCTACATGGATGCTTTAAAGCATATCCCGGATAATGTGAATGTTTTAAAAACCGAGCGCGGAGATGCCCGGCTGCAAAAAACGGATATCTTTAAAAAGCTGATGTGGTTTGCCTATCCACGGGAAGAATCGTGGATACCGCTGCCCATTAACAGGGTAAAGGAAATTCAGCAGATGAACCGCGATGGCGTTATTCCGGCTGATTTGGGTGAACATGTTGAATTAGAAACACCGTCGGTAAAAAGCCCCGATTATGAAAACGTAGTGGGCCAGGACAGCTTAACAAGACTTGATGAGCGCCGCAACAAAAAGAAAAACAAGAACCGCAATAAAAATAACAGACCCGCCGGTGCGCCGGATAACGCACAGCGGCCGCAGGGCGCAAACGCAACGCAGAGCCAGGGTCCGCGTGAGCCAAGGCCGCAGGGGCAACGACCACCCGATGGTGCAAATAATAACCGTAATAAGCGTTTCCGTCCAAACAGGAATAATAACAACCGTCCGGGCGGGCCAGATGGCGACCGGAACAGAAACGATCAGCAAGATAACACTCCATGAAACCGGCACTAAAATTCTTTTTAATTATAATTCTTGGGTCTGCTCTTCTATCATCTGCCGGATGTACTGATCCAGGCGCCATTATTGATCAAAACACACCGGTTACTAACCGCAATTGGGCATATCCCGACAAATTCAGGTATGACGTTAAAATTGAAGACGCAAATGCTCGGTATAATCTTTATATGAATTTGAGGGTAACGTCCGACTATAAGTATTCGAACCTCTTCGTGTTAATTTCACAAACCGGCCCCGACAAAAAAAGAACCATTAAACGCTACGAGTTAAAGCTTGCCAACAAAGACGGCGAGTGGCTGGGGGAAGGATCGGGCAATTTATATAGCTATCAAAATTCATTTTTGACCAATTATAAATTCCCGGCAAAAGGCGTTTATCATTTTGAGATAGAGCAAAACATGCGCGATAATCCTTTGCGCGAAGTAAATGATGTTGGATTGAGGGTGGAGAAGGTGGCCCCCTAGCCCCTTTCAGAATCCTATTAAATTAAGAAAAAAGTAAAGAAACAATTAATATCGAATAATGAATTTTGAATGTCGAATTCCGAAGTACTTCATCATTTGGTGTTCTTTATTCGGTGTTCGATATTTTTTGCAATATCAATTTCTTAACTTAATCGTATTCACCCCCTCCATAGAAGTCCTTTGGACTGAAGGGGGAATTTTTAAAAGCGCATACCTTTTTATATCTTAGTTTAGTTATAACTAGGTAAATTGATATATGAATTCGGAAGCCAGGAAAATACTTCTAATTGAAAAGGTACTGAAAATTAAAAGTGACGCTATATTAGTTGAAATTGAGACAATTTTAAACAGTCACCGTAATAGCGCAAAAAAGGAATCAAGTATTTATGATTTTGTCGGTATTATTTTGGAAAATGAAGCAATCGAAATGAAAAAAGCGATTGCTGAAACTTGCGATTAATCTATTCCAACAAATGATTTACCGCAGTTCTTACCTTTTTATGGCGAAAACCATTTTGACCTCAACTAAGAATGTTATGAACTATTGAATAAATCTTGAGGTTGGTAGATTAACGTTATATTCACTCATTATGGATAAGATTACGTTTAACCGAATTATAAAATCCTTGTTCATTTCTTTAGGATATGTTGGATTGGGCACAGTTAGCGTCTTATCAATATACCCAAGTTCTCCGATATATGGTACGTGGGTCATATTTGCAGTGTTTATAACATTACCCGCCAATTTTATAAGTATTGGAATAATGTATGCAGATTCTACAGCTTACGGAATCGTTTTACTTGTACAGCTCGTGTTCTTTTTTATATTTTGGTATGGCGCTTACCAAATGATACGGACACGCTCTAAAAGATAAATTCAAACCGAGACACTCCCTCGACTTTCCGACTTCCCCAATTTTTTCCTACCTTCGTTTTGCTAATATTTTTATCAAAATGAGTGCTGCTATCTTAGTTGTTTTAATAATCCTCGTTGTATTTGTCGTGTTGCTTTTTTTAAAGAAGCCGGCCGCTGTTGACGGCATTTCGGCTGATGAGGTCGCGCGGTTAAAAAGTGAAAATAGTTCCCTCAATATATCGCTGGCTAAAGCCGAAGAACGTGCTTTGGGACTAAGTTTTGAGCGCGATAAAGCAGATAAGCAGTTGCAGGACGAGCGCATCCGTTATGAAAACCTGGTTGCCACTTTGAACCAGGAATTGCTGGGAGAAAAAAACCGGATGGCTAAAGCCGAGGAACAGTTTAAAGCGCAACGAGATCGTTTAGCCGAGCAGGAAAAATCCATCCAGGAAATACAGCAAAAGTTCCAGCTGGAGTTTCAAAATATAGCCAATAAGCTGCTGGACGAAAAGTCGCAAAAGTTTATTGAAACTAACCGTACCAACCTTGATATCTTATTAAATCCGTTAAAGGAAAACATCAAAGCTTTTGAAGAAAAGGTAGAAAAGGTTTATAAGGCTGAGTCGGATGAACGGAATGTATTGCGCGGTGAAATTACCCAGTTAATGTCGCTAAATAAACAGATAAGTGAAGAAGCAAGCAATTTAACCAAAGCATTAAAAGGCGACAATAAGAAACAGGGCAACTGGGGCGAAGTTATTTTGGAACGCGTACTGGAACGTTCCGGTTTGGTTAAAGACCAGGAGTACCGGCTGCAGGCCAATTTGAACAGTTCAGATGGCAGTCGTTTTCAGCCCGATGTGATCATCAACCTGCCCGACGAAAAACATTTGATAATCGACAGCAAGGTATCGCTTATTGCCTATGAACGGCTGGTAAATTGTGAAACCGAGGATGACCGTAGACTGTTTTCAAAAGCGCATGTAGAATCCATCCGGTCTCATGTTCATGGCTTATCGGCAAAAAATTACCACGATCTGCACCAGATCAATTCCCCCGATTTTGTATTGCTTTTTATACCGATCGAGTCCTCCTTCAGTTTTGCGGTACAGCTGGACGCCGAATTGTTCAGCGATGCCTGGGATAAGCGTGTCGTGATCGTAAGCCCGTCAACTTTACTGGCTACTTTACGCACCATTGCCAGCATCTGGAAACAGGAGCGGCAAAATCGTAATGTGCTGGAAATTGCCCGCTTAAGCGGCGCCATGTATGATAAATTTGTGGGCTTCGTGGGCGATATGGAAAATATCGGCAAAAACATAAAATCAAGCCAATCTGCTTACGACAATGCCTTTAGTAAGCTGGTTGAAGGAAACGGGAACCTGACTATCACCGCCGACAAGATTAAAAAACTAGGCGCGAAAGCCAATAAGCAATTGGACGATAAATATATAGGGGAGGAGTAATTTCTTTATTGTCACCCCAAAGCAAATTAATAAGGGAATCAGCTATTTAAGCCAAACAATTCTCAAACCAATTTGGATACTGCTAAATATTTTAGGATTTTTGCGTTTTGGAAAAAAGACCATAGACGATAGTCCATAGACCATGGCAATAGCCACTATGGACCATGGACTATGGACCATGGACTACGAAATGGAAGAAGCAGAAAAAGATCCGCAGCATCATATAATTATTAAGGGGGCAAAGGTACACAACCTGAAAAATATGGATGTGGCCATACCTAAAAACAAGCTGGTTGTTATAACGGGCATGTCGGGGTCGGGTAAGTCGTCGCTTGCTTTTGATACCCTGTATGCCGAAGGTCAGCGCCGTTATGTGGAGAGCCTATCCTCTTATGCCCGTCAATTTTTGGGGCGTATGAACAAACCGGATGTTGATTATATAAAAGGTATCGCCCCGGCTATAGCTATCGAGCAAAAGGTAATCACTTCAAACCCCCGTTCAACCGTCGGCACTTCAACCGAAATTTACGATTACCTGAAGCTGTTATTTTCGCGTATCGGTAAAACGATCTCGCCCATATCCGGCGGTATCGTAAAAAAGGATTCGGTTACCGATGTGATCAATTTCATCATGACCCTGCCTGCCGAAACACAGGTAACCATATTGTGCCCCTTATACCCCCATAATAACCGCAGCCTAAAAGAAGAGCTGGCGGTATTGCTTCAAAAAGGCTTTGTAAGGGTTGAATTTCGCGGAAAGCTTTCGCGGATAGAAGACCTGCTGGAGGACATGAGCATCGTTGATGATGGATCGTGGCTGGAAGAGGAAGTTGCTGAGGGGGAAAAGCCGAAGGCTGAAAGCGGGAAGCTGAAAGCGAAAAGCAAAAAGGCGAAAGCTGAAGAAGATGTGAGGGCGGAAACCGAAAATACCATTCACCATTCACCACTCACTACTCACCACTCGGTCAGGATCGTCATCGACCGTATCTCCAAAAACGAAGAGGATGAAACGATCAGCCGTTTGGGCGATTCAATTCAGACTGCTTTTTTTGAGGGTAAGGGGGATTGCTATGTGAGGTTTCAGGAGCCTGATGGCGATAAAGAGCAGGAACGTTTTTTTTGCGACCGGTTTGAGCTGGATGGTATCCGGTTTGAAGAGCCTACGCCAAATTTCTTCAGTTTTAATAATCCCTATGGGGCTTGCAAGCGTTGTGAAGGATATGGCAAAGTGATCGGCATTGATGAGGACCTGGTAATACCCGATAAAAGCAAAAGCATTTACGAAGGCGCCATTGCGCCGTGGCGCGGCGAAAAAATGCGTGAATGGAACGAAGTTTTGATAAAAAACGCGTTAAAATTTGATTTCCCCATACACCGGCAATACAACCAACTTAGCGACGAGCAGCAGCAACTGCTGTGGACGGGCAATAAATATTTCAGAGGGCTCGATGCATTTTTTAAGGAAATGGAAGAGCAAACCTATAAAATTCAGTATAGGGTGCTGCTGTCCCGTTACCGCGGCAAAACCACCTGTCCGGAATGTAAGGGAAGCCGTTTAAGGCAGGACGCATCGTACGTGAAAATAAATGGCAAATCCATCACCGATGTGGTTTTGATGGCATTGGATAAGGCGCTGGAGTTTTTTAAGACCATTGAACTTATTGAAAACGACCTGAAGATCGGCAAACGCCTGCTGATGGAGATCACCAACCGCTTGTCGTTTTTAAATGATGTGGGTTTAAGTTATTTAACGTTGAACCGTTTGTCAAATACCCTTTCGGGGGGAGAATCGCAGCGCATTAACCTGGCAACCTCTTTGGGAAGCAGTTTAGTGGGATCGGTATATGTATTGGACGAGCCAAGCATCGGGCTGCACCCGCGCGATACACAGCGCCTTATCGGCGTATTACGATCCCTGCGTGACGTTGGCAACACGGTACTGGTAGTTGAGCACGAAGAAGAAATTATGAAGGCCGCTGATCATATTATTGACATCGGCCCTGAGGCCGGTACGCATGGCGGCAACCTGATGTTTTCGGGCACTTATGAGGATATTATTAAGGATGATAATAGTCTTACAGGTCGTTACCTGAGCGGAAAGGAAGAAATTTCGGTACCTCAAAGCCGCCGGAAATGGAATGATTTTATTGAGATAAAAGGCGCAAGGGAAAATAACCTGAAACACGTAAACGCCAAATTCCCGCTGGGTGTACTAACGGTTGTAACGGGTGTTTCCGGCTCGGGTAAAACGAGTTTGGTAAAACGCATTCTGGCGCCGGCACTGCAAAAAACGCTGGGTAATTATTCGGGCGAGCAAACCGGGTCGTACGACAGTATTGAAGGCGATTATCAAAAAATTGAGCAGGTTGAAATGGTTGATCAAAACCCGATTGGCCGCTCGTCACGCTCCAACCCGGTTACTTACGTGAAGGCCTGGGACGAGATTCGTAACCTGTATGCCTCACAGCCGGTATCGAAAGCAGCCGGGTTAAAGCCATCGGCCTTTTCATTTAACGTGGAAGGGGGCCGCTGCGATGTTTGCCAGGGTGAAGGCGAGGTAAAGATAGAAATGCAGTTTATGGCTGATATCTTTCTGACCTGTGAAACCTGCGGCGGTAAACGATTTAAACAACACATCCTGGACGTTACCTACCATGACAAAAATGTAGCCGACGTATTAGGTATGACCATCGATGAAGCAATGGAATTTTTTGCCAGGGAGCCGAAGATCATCAGTAAAATAAAACCGCTGGTTGATGTTGGTTTGGGTTACGTACAATTAGGGCAATCATCCAACACCCTTTCGGGGGGCGAGGCGCAGCGCATAAAGCTGGCATCTTTCCTGGTTAAAGGGAACAATACGCATAAAACCCTGTTTATTTTTGATGAGCCGACAACCGGGCTGCATTTTGCTGATATCAAGAAACTGCTTAAATCATTTGATGCGCTGATAGACCAGGGCAATACCATTATCGTGATCGAGCACAACATGGACGTCATCAAATGCGCCGATTGGGTCATCGACATTGGCCCCGAAGGCGGCGATAATGGCGGCAAGGTGGTTTTTGAAGGCCTTCCGGAAAGTCTCATCAAAGAAAAGGACTCTTATACAGGAAAGTTTTTGAAGGAGCGGTTTGAGGTTGTAGTTTAAAGTAAAATAAGATTTACGAAGTTTCAAAAACTTCGTAAATCTTCTGCAAACTTCCTACTCATTTCCCAAAAAGGCTTGCTAATGGCACTTCAGTGATTAAAGCATACTTGCCTCTGCGGCCTAATACAAATAAACTGCCATTTCTTACTTTCCTGTCCTCAGGAGGATTGCTTACATAACCATCACCAGAAAAATTAGCCGGCAAAAGCTTAGTAGCAAGAACTTCCCCGTCTTTATTAACCATACATATCTTTTCATTTTTGGTTGATTCCGGATTTATGTTCCAAAAAATATAATTATCATTCCACTTTCCAAGTAATTCCCAATCTGATTGTTGAATTTTAGGTGGTAAAATGTTCGACAAAATATTATATTGATTTACAACTTGTTTAATATATTTTCCTTTTAAATTATATTGATAAAATTCATCTTTATCGGCGCTTTGAATTCCAATCACAATACTGCTGTCTGCAAACGTATAAGACGCTATGTTTTTGGAAATTAAATGAGTGTATATATTTTTTATTACGCCATCTGACAGCTTCAATTCAACGAGGTTGTTAACTCCGAAGCCTCCTGTTTCAAAAGTATATAAGCTGTTATTGTTAATATAAAGAGATTCAGGACGACGCTTAGAAAATGTCTTACGGTATATAGGTCTGTTATTTGAAAAGGCAGCTAAACAAATTGTTTTATCGCCACCTAAAAAATAAAAATTCCCATTACTATCAATTTCGAACCCGCCGATGTCCAAATCGTTCATTTCCAGATCTTTATAAAATGGCACCCCTTTTATATTATCGAGCGGTATCAACGTTTGTTTTTTTATTGGCGTTTGCGAAAAACCAACTACTGAATTAAAGCAAATCAGAAATAAAAGCAATTTTTTCATTTTTTATAAGTTTATTATTCTGTGCGATAGATTGTGTAAAGTCAAGTAAGATTTACGAAATTTCAAAAACTTCGTAAATCTTCTAGAAACTTCCCGGTTAGTCGAAACGGCCAGGATCTACTTTACTAAACAACAATCGTATAAACTGAATCTCTTTATTTGAAATCTTTAATCTTCTCGCTTTATTAATCAACTTATCTCTATCATGCATAAGTTTAGAGTGCCTTGAAGCTTTATCAAAAACACTGTAGTCTTCACTCAATGCATCAATTAATCTGCCTTTTAAACATGAATCAGGATTTTTTAAAAAATAGTCAATAAGCTTACTTAAGTTCTTATAAAAATCTCTTCAATAACATTACCTAAATCTTCGGTTAATTCACCATCGCTTTTAGGACATATTCTCTCTAGTTTTTTAATATTTTTAATATCATATGGTTGTTCGGCCAATGTGTATAAACTGTCATTATCCTTACTGTTCACCAATACCGTTACCTGTTTCTTAAAAATTGTTAAGATTTTCAAAAAGGAAATTGAATTTGCAGAGCTTGCCCAAAGTAAATAAACATTCGTTGTCCCGTAAATCCTATTAATGAGATAGGGAAAAACAGAATACAAATGTTGTTAAATGTCTTTTTCATAATTAACGGCCGTTTTTGATCGATTAAGAAAGGTTGTCTTCACCTCAGCTCCTGTTTTTACGCCCGCTGACAGATAACAAAGCGAGAGGTATTACCTTCGCTGCCGCAAGCGTCACATCGGATTAAACATAATGTGTAATTAATGCTACTCCAAGCATAATACACATAATGCCAGTACCAAATAAATTAATATCCGCTCCAAATTTATCTTGCTTCCCCCTCATAAAAACTTTCGCCTTTTTTATAGTAAGCCATATTCCAAATAGAACTAAAGCTATGCCGGCAAGTACATATAAAACATTCATGTTAGGTATTTTTCATTGTTTACACAGTATGACGCTGCGTCAGCGGAGGAAGAAATAAATATCCGTGACGATTCATACATCGGGTTCCCTTGGAAAATATTATTGATGCCGATAATAAGTAAGGAAGCTAAAACTTTCTTCGCCGGTTTTTTTAATTTTCAAATCCATCAGAAATATTTCAATAGGAACGTATTCGTACAAATTGTATTCACTCAGTAAAACCTTCTTTTCCTGTGACAACGATAGTATTATTCCTGAATAATTTCCAGTTCCGGATCTCGAATTTATTTTAAGCGTCGTACTGCTGTAAGAAATTATATCCAGCACTCCTAAAACTTTTGGCGGCCGCGTTAAATATTTAATTTCTAATGTCTTTAATTCGTCGTCGACGATAACCCAAAAAGGCAAAAAATAAAGTTCCAGGAAGAATTTGACATTCATCACGAAAAGTATTGCCACAAGGCCTGCTCTGATATAAACCGGCTGTTTTGTAAGAAAATTAAATTTAATAAAAAACACAGTGTACAGGCAGTACAACAAAATCCCGGCAAGAAAAATCTGGAGGATTATTCGCCCGGTAACGTCTCCCCGTTTAGGCCCATATTCAGTTAACATAAGGTTTAGTGTATTTGGTGTCTACCAAGATAGTACTTTTATCTATTTCCCACAGCCTGTATCAAACCACTGCAAAGACGGCATACCTGTTTTTCAACAATAGTGCTGACACTGTTTTGCCACTGTTCACGGTGTTCGTTGCGTTCACGCGTTCGTTGCGTTCACTCACACTCGTGAACGGTACAGTTTTTATCATGCATTTTTGTGCATTTTCCACAAAAACCGCCGTTTTTAGTGCCTGAATATCATTTTTTAGGAAAAATTTGTATGGGATAATCCTTACTGCACCTTCCCCGCTTTATTCACGAAAACAACATCAGATAATACCGCAGTGTCTGCTTTGTCGGGAATATGAGAGCAAAATCCAATGCCGACATAAAATGGGCCATCGATGTGCAGCAGTATCGGGGCGCTAAACTGGTGCATCGGTTCGCCGTTCATGCTAACGAAGAGTGTAAAATAGTCACCGTGTTTTTCGATGCCTATCCGTTTGGCGTGGGCGATCACCAGGTCGTCGGGCGATTTACCACCGGGCAGGCCGCCACGGCTGCCGATACGAAACTCCATATCCTTTACGCGAACACCCTTTTCAGGACGCCAGGCCAAATGAATCATGCCGGCGCCATGCAGGGCAACGATAGCTTCCTTTGAATCATCATCCAAACTCTGGCGAATAACCAATACCGCTTTGCGGTCGCCAAAGCCCAGCGAATCCGGATAGCTAATATTAGCTGCCAGTGAGACATCGCCGGATACTTTCTTCCACAGATAGCGAAACTCATCGCGCACATACCAAACGTTATAGCCCGCGGAGGTAATTGTATATTGCTTAGTTGCCGGATCATAACTTGAGCTGCCGGGCACAAGCGCCGCGCCTACGTCAGACTGGCCCTCAAAAATACCAATCGGCGTATTTTCAGTCCTGGCGGCGCGGTGAAAATCAGCCGGAGGCGATACTTGTTTATGCGTTGCGGATGCCGGGAGCGCCCAGTCGGGAACAGTTGTTGCCGGAGTTTGCGCAAATGCTGATTGAGCAAGTGTGCAGAGCACTAATACAGTCGAGATCATGTATTTTAACGCCGCGAAATTTTTATTATCGATTGGTACCATAACATTCGATTTATAAACAAATGTAACCAAGTATTTTTACAAAAAAAGGCCCCCTCCATTACTGGAAGAGGCCCGGTTTAATCAATAAAAAATAAAAAAACTATCCAACAGTTACAGTCCCTGTGAGCATATCCACGAGGTAGGTAACTGTCGAACCTTGTATAATTACACTTGCCTGGTGATTGGCTAAGAATGTTATAGTTCCTTGTAAGTTTAAATTTGTACCGTTGGGGTAATTTGCGTTTCTGCTGGTTATCACCATGTTAAATGAAGCCGAGCCGGCTGTTATAGCAGGTGAACTACCTGTAATATCAAGTGTAACACCGTTTAAAACATAGGTCGCTACGGTGTGCAGCGTGTTATTATTGACTGGCTGCCCATTAACCAAATACGATGGACCAAACGTGGTAGATGAAATATCGGCAGCAATACCGCCGGTCATTGTAATTACCTTATAAGTTATGTTGGTGGCTTTTACGGTGTAGTTTTGACTAACATCATAAAAGTAGTCGGCTACTTTGGAGCCTGTCACCGAGTTTACCACGCTATCTTTTTCGATATATCCATACGGCCGTTTATTGTCGCATAGATAAGTGAATTTGAATTTGTGGAAAATGTATTCTGACGAATCGCCGGGTTGAATGTTATTGGTATATGTCGAGTCGATGTTAGTGCCGCACAATGGATTGGTGCCACCAATAGTAAAAAGAACAGGCCCCTGGTGCGTAAAGCTTATGTTTGCCGGACCCTGGATGTTTGTTGTGTTCATATTACCAGAATAGTTGCCACTAAACGATTTCATAAAGTTTAAAGCTATCTGGCCGCTCAGAGCTTTATAATCGATTGTGGTTGTTGCAGAAGCCGGCCTGGCATTTTCAGTTTTTTTGCAGGAAGAGTACAAAAGGATTACAATAATCAGCATCACAATTGACCGGGTAAGATTTATTTTCATTTTGTATCAGGTTAATGTATTAATTGATAATTAATGGTGTGGATGCAATTTGCATTCCACAATACATATTAACCTATATGAACGACTATTTTACCTATAAATACGGGTAGTTAAACTATGAATAAGGTATAATTAAACTATTGATGTGGGTTGTTGAGCGGGTAAAATCTCAACCAAGTTGTGTAAAAACGTTCCCGATGGTCACGTTAACCCAGGGGAATAGCGTAAAACGCTTATTACAAACGGCGCGAGGGAACAATGAATGCTTTAAACAAGTCTGATGGCCAAAAATGGTAACTAGAAAGCGTAAATCTATTTAGCTTTGTTTTTTGTCAAGAACGTGATCGTCAATAATTTAACAAATTAACATATTTAATTATGTTAAACTATGTTAAAAGGTTCTGGTAAATAAGATGAAGTTTGCAAGCCATAACGTCTTTGATTCTACCCATCCGCCAGTTCAATCCACACCGGGCCATGGTCGCTTGATTTTTCCCATCCACGTACGTTTCGGTCTACACCGGCAGCAAGGAGCCTGCTGTCGAGATCCGGGCTAAGTAAGAAGTGATCGATGCGCAAACCGGCATTGCGACCGTAGGCATCGCGGAAGTAATCCCAAAAGGTATAAATGGTTTCGGTTGGGTAAATCTTGCGTATTGCGTCCGTCCATCCCTGTTCGACAAGTTTTTTAAAGGCCGCCCTGGTTTCGGGCCTGAAGAGGGCGTCGTTCACCCAGCGCTCGGGTTTATAAGCATCTATCTCAGTTGGCATCACGTTATAGTCACCAGTTAGCACCACCGGTTTGCCTGATGCAAAAAGTTCGGCGGCATGTAAAGTTAAGCGTTCAAACCAGCGCAGCTTATAATCGAATTTTGGCCCCGGGGCGGGATTGCCGTTTGGCAGATAGAGGCAGCCCACCGTAATGCCGTTTACTACGGCTTCAATATAACGGCTGTGTTCGTCTTCAGGATCGCCCGGAAGCACCCGCCTCATTTCTGTGATGTCCATATTACGTGCCAGGATCGCGACCCCGTTCCAGCTCTTTTGTCCGTGCCATATCGCATTATAACCGGCGTCGCGTATGGCTTGCTCGGGAAAATTTTCCTGAGGCGCTTTTAGCTCCTGCAGGCAAACAACATCCGGCTTGGTTTCATCGAGCCAGCGCAGCAATACCGGCAGCCGCCCGTTAACTCCATTAACATTATAAGTGGCTATTTTCATCATACAATTTTATCGAATAATTCTTTTTTCAATTCATTTTATGGAAAGTATTTTTTTTCTGCATCTAAGAGAGAAATAAGCGAACCATGAAAAGACCTTTCCTCTTACTATTATCAGCAATAGCGATAATAGGATTAAACTTCTCCGCAGCCCATGCGCAGGCCCCGCAACTTACTGTGGATGGCAAAAGCAATAACGGCGTACAACTGCAACAGCTGAAGATCAGCGTCGCCATTTACGGCAACATCAGCCGTACCACCTGGCAAATGACTTTTTATAACTCCACTCAACGGATTTTAGAAGGTACGCTAACATTCCCGCTCAAGGACGGCATAAACGTGAGCCGATACGCTTTGGACATCAACGGAAGAATGCGGGAAGCTGTCCCTGTGGACAGGGGAAAAGGCGCCGTTGTTTTTGAATCCGTCGAACGCAGGCGTATCGATCCGGGTTTGCTTGAGAAAGTGGAAGGCAATACCTTCCGTACCCGTATTTACCCAATTAACCCGCACAGCACTCGCACCGTAATTATCGGTTATGAAGAAGAGCTGCCGATATCGGCAGATGGCAATCTGAAGTTTACGCTGCCACTTAATATAAAGGATACGGTACAAAAATTTTCGCTTACCGCGTCGGTCATACAAAGTGCGTCGGCGCCTGTGGTTGATAATACGAATAGTGATGAGCTTCAATTCGATAACCGCCACAATACATGGTCGGCCTCCATCGAAAAAACCAATTATGTCCCCAATCATTCTCTATCTTTTTCGATAGCCAAACCGGCGGATGCAAGCGAGGTAATGATACAGGCGCAGGGCAATAAGTATTATTATTTTATCAATACCCTGCTAGAACCAAAAACTATCAGCAAGCCCCTGCCGCATCGTATTGGCTTGTTATGGGATGCCTCATTAAGCAGTACCAACCGCGATTTCAAAAAGGAATTTGCCTTGTTGGAGAGTTATTTTAAAAAAGTAAATAACGCAGAAATTACCCTGGTAACTTTCAGCAATACCCTTTTAAAAAGAAAGGCATATACCATCAGCAACGGTAACTGGGCAGATCTTAAAACCGACCTTGAGCATACCGTATATGACGGCGCGACGGATTTCGGAAATATAAATCTGGTGGAATATGCCGAAGACGAATTTTTGTTAATGAGCGATGGCCATCAAACTTTTGGCGAAAAGACATTGAAGTTTAATGATAAGCCGGTTTATTGTATCAGTTCATCGGCAACGGCCGACTATAGCAATTTAAAACTGATTGCGCTCAAAACTCATGGCGAGCTCACAGACCTGACTGCCGACGACAATGTAAAGGCGTTAAGCAAGCTAACCACCCAGCCGCTGCGTTTTTTAGGGATAAAAGCCGATAATTCGACCGAAGAGAATTATCCTTCGTTACCGGTTGCCGTAGGGCGCACGTTTTCACTGGCGGGGATTACGCGTAACCCCAATCAAACCGTCACGCTGCAATACGGTTATGGGAATAAAGTAACCTATGAAAAAGAAGTTACGCTGGATTTTGCTAAAAATGCAGTCGACAGCCTTGATATTGCTAAACTGTGGGCGCAAAAAAAGATTAATGAACTGGATATTAATTATAATGCCAACAGGCAGGACATCGAATCGTTAGGCAAACGGTTTGGTATTGTAACCCGCAACACCTCCTTAATTGTTTTGGAAACGGTAAACGATTATATCCAGTATGATATTGAGCCGCCATCTGAGTTGCGTGCAGAATACGACGCCATCATGAAGCAAAGAGGACCCACCAATACGCAAACTCGCGAGAATTTGACCGCGTCAGAAGAAATGCAAAAAGAGCTGACCCAATGGTGGATTACCGACAGTAAGCCGAAGCTTAGGCCCAAAAAAGGGAAAGGGCACAGCCATCGTCATCTCACAACAAATTCCGATGCCGAAGTTGCCGTTGACGAACCGGTTAGCAGTTCAGTTGCGGCGGTGGCCCCCGACCGTGTGGCGGCAAACCCGCCAACTGCAGGACTTAATGAGACCGTTGTCGTTGAAGGTACTGTAAGAAAAAGGGATTTGACGGGTTCAATCAGCTCGGTTTCTGCTCAAACGTTGCAAGGCCGGGTTGCAGGCGTTCAGGTTACAACTAATGACGTCTCTCCGAGTGGTGATAAATCGATATTAATAAGAGGTGTAGGTAGTCTTGCAAGCCTAGGTAATAATCCATTATATGTAGTTGATGGCGTGCCGGTCAGCAGCATGCCAAACCTTAATCCAAATGATATTAAATCCGTGGATGTGTTAAAGGACGCATCGGCTACCGCTGTGTATGGCATACGTGCGGCAAATGGTGTAGTGTTAATCTCTACAAAAAACGGCAGGCCAAGAGCCGATTCAACCGCTAACCGGTTAAACCAAAATGAAGGTATCAATATCACCTATCAAAAGCCGGATGCCGATTATTTGAAGACCATTCAAAAAACGGATAAAGCCAGTCAGTATCAAAAATATCTTGAATTGAGAACTTCATTTAGCGGCGATCCGGTTTATTATTTCGATGTGGCCGATTATTTTATGCGTACTGGCAATAAAGAGATTGGCTTGCGCATATTGAGCAACCTTGCTGAGCTTGACCTGGAAAGTTATGAGCTTTACAAAATGCTGGGCTACAAGCTGAAGCAGCTGGGCGATTTTAAAGGAGAATTGTTTGCTTTCAAAAAAGTAATGGAACTGCGTCCGCTCGATCCCCAGAGCTACCGTGATTACGGCCTTGCGCTTGAAGACGCAGGCGAACACCAAAAAGCGCTGGATGTGCTATATAAGGCAATGACAAAAAGCTATACGCCTGATGCTGACAATCTGTATAATGGCATACAAGAGATATTTTTACCTGAGATAAACCGGATCATCGCATTAAACAAAGGAAAACTTGATCTTTCATCCATTCCTAAAACGGTTATTAAGTCATTGCCAGTAGATATGCGGATTGTAATGGACTGGAATATGAACAATACCGACATTGACCTGTGGGTGACCGACCCGAACGGTGAGAAATGCTATTACAGTCACAATCGCACAGCAATTGGCGGTCGGATCTCTCATGACATGACACAGGGATTTGGCCCCGAGCAGTTTTTGCTGAAAACTGCAATTAAGGGAACGTATAAAATCGAAATCAATTATTACGGCGACAGGCAAGCCACCATCGCCGGCCCGACAACCATCATGGCTGAAATGTTTACGCATTATGGCACTCCTGAAGAGAAAAAGGAACTGATTGTATTGCAAATGAAAAAAGATTCGAACGGGGCGGTGTATGTTGGTGATCTGGATTTTAAATAAACAATTTTATATAGATATGTTGTGGTAATTACCGCTCGCGAAAATAAACCCAGGCTAATTTAACTCATCCGAAAACAGACAGGCTATTTTAACGTTCTGTTTATGAGTGTAAATGTAAAAGCGTTAAAATGCCACGAGATAAAATATCAATACTGTATGTAGACGATGAAGAAAACAACCTGTTTTCGTTTAAAGCTACTTTCCGCATAAAATACCATGTAATAACAGCGCTTACCGGGCAAGAGGCGCTTAAGATTCTGGGAGCAAATCAGATCCAGATTATTATTACCGATCAGCGTATGCCTGAAATGACGGGAGTTGAATTTTTGGAAAAGGTACTTGAAAAATTTCCTGACCCAATGAGGATCCTTTTAACGGGCTACACCGATATGGAAGCTGTTGTGGATGCCGTGAATAAAGGGAAGATATTTCATTACCTCGCTAAGCCGTGGAATGAAGAAGAACTGGATTTAACAATTGCTATGGCTTACGCGAAATATGTGGAAAAGGCAGCGCTGAAAGAATTGAATGAAAAGCTGGAGGGATCTAACGACCAATTAGAATTTCTGTTAAGACAAAAGCTGCTTTCCTAAGCTTCATATTGATCAAATAGAGGGAATTGTTACTCTGAAAGTTGTTCCCTGCTGCATAATTGAGCTAACTTCAATTTGCCCGTTTAATTTTAATAAGGCGCTTTTTACATTATATAGTCCAAATCCCGACCCTTCCTGGGAATTGGCGCTATAAAACAGGTTAAATATCTCTCCGATATGGTTCCCCAAAATACCTACTCCCGTATCCCTTATGTATATTGTTGCCAGGTTATTCTGAACCTCTACAATCAGGTCGACAGATTTATTTTCGTTCTTTTTATCCTGGTATTTAAATGCATTTGATAAGAGATTATTTAAAATAAGCTTTAATACAGCTATATCGTTTCGGAAAGCCTCTTTCTGATGAACAATAATGTTAAATGCCACATTATTTACTTTTGAAAGAAGTGTGTATATCGGTTTTAATTCCGCAATAAGCTTGTTAAAACTAATTTCCGTTATTACCAGTTCGCCTCTTTGTAAACTATAATAATCGTGCATGCTAATAACGTAGGAATCCAGTTTTGTTAACGATTTTTTCATTAAAAGCAACATAGCCTTCATTTCTTCAATATTATCAATTTCGCGGATTACGTTTATGGCTCCCAACATTCCTGTTAGAGGACCCCTGATATCATGGCTAATGCTATAGGCAAACTTATTTAGCTCATCATATGCTTTTTGCAATTCAATATTTTTAATAGAAAGCATTGAATTGGCCACGTAAAACTTATGAGCTTCCTCAATCGCAGAAATAAGATCTGCTTCGCCCCATGGCTTTTTGACATACCTGAATATATTACCCTTATTTATGGCATCTATTATTGACTCAACATCGGTGTACGCCGTCAGTAAGATACGCACGGGAAGCGGATGACTGATCTTAATCTCTTCAAAAAAATCAACCCCGGTTTTATCCGGCATTCGCTGGTCGCAGAAAACAACACTGATATCCGGGTGGCTCTCAAGGAAGCCGATCGCCTGGGGTACGTTTGCTGCTGTATAGACAATATAATCAAGCCTTAACGATGCTTTAAAGCCCACCAGGTTACCGGGTTCATCATCCACATACAATACTTTTATTTTATCTGACATTTTATTGATTTTTAAATAAGGCTAAGAATGGTATTTTGATTTTTAAAAACCGGTTTAGGAATACGAGTTGGCAGCCTCTATAGTACAATGATTTTAAACCTGCTTTGTGTTAAATATTATAGGTATCTGTAAAATAAATTCTGATCCTTCGCCGGGGGCACTGTTTATAATTACTTGTCCGTTATGTTTTTTGATAGTGTTATATGCTATCGACATGCCTAAACCGGTTCCTTCGCCAACTTCTTTCGTTGTAAAGAAAGGCTCAAATACCTTTTTTTGTGTTTGAGCATCCATGCCGATACCGTTATCTTTTACTTTTATAAACACATTTTCTTCATCGTGGGTGGTTATAATCATTATTTCTCCACCGTCGTTTCCCCCATATCGTTTTTGAACAGCATGAGAGGCGTTTGAAATGATATTTAAAAACACCTGGTTTAATTTTCCAGGAAAGCATTCAACAAGCGGCAGATCGCCATACTCCTTAATAACTTTAATTTTACTAAGAAGATTATTTGCTATGATCATTGTCGATTCCAGCCCTTCATTAATGTTTGCTTTCTTCAGGTTGTCTTCATCGAGGCGCGAAAAAATTCTGAGCCCTTTAACAATGTCAGCTGTGCGGTTGGCCCCCTCATTAATTCCCGTGATAAGGTGTTTAATCTCTGTTGTCAGGTAATCAAAATCCAGCTCCTCTTTGTATTCCTGTATCTGCCGCTGTTTTTCGGCAGCAGAAGAACCGGACATTCCTATATTTTCAATTACAGTAAGTGCATCAAATATGATGTCGATATCCCGTTTTAGCGGATTTATATTCGAAGTGACAAAATTGATGGGATTGTTAATCTCATGGGCAATGCCGGCAGTTAATTGACCCAGGGACGCCATTTTCTCCGACTCCACCAACTGCGATTGCGTTTGTTTCAGGTCATCAAGGGTTGTATTGAGCTCGTTGTTTGTTTTCTTTAATTCAAATGTCCGGTTATAAACCTTTGCTTCCAGTATCTCATTTTGTTCACGTATAATACGTTCGTTTTCTTGCAATGCCGCTACCATCTCTTCCTGCGACTTCTCTTTTTCCAGTTTAAAAATGTTGATCCTGTCTGCCAGGGCAAGTGATAGTAAGGTAACCTCAATAGCCGTTCCTACCTGCATGGTGTAATTGGTGAAATTATTGTAAGGCAATACACCCAGGTTCCGCAATACGAACAACACTATTCCGATTAAAAACATGGTCCATGCTAACAGGAAAAGCTTCGCTGGCCGGTAGCCATCAAGCGAAAGCTTAATAACAACAATGTATACACTAAAGGTTAAGCACAGTGCACAAATATCAATCATCCTGTAACTGATATGGTCAAAACCGAGAGCTCTAAAAACAATAGTAAGAGAGTATAATATGATCACCACAATAAACACCTTGTTCATTTTGGGCATCCGTTTTTTAGTGCCTAAGAAACGCTGGGCAAATAATAAAAGAGAGATGCCCGCCAACGCCGGGAATATTACGATACCCAGGTTGAATAGCACCGGTGAATTATCGAAAATAAAACGATAGGTGTATCCTGATAATGAAGTTTGGGTTAAGCCTATAAATAAAGTATATGCTACATAGTATAAATAGCTGATGTCCCTGGTCGACACGAATACAAAACCATTATAAAATAGCATAACCAATAATATCCCGATAAGGACACCCCATGACAGATCATGCGTAAGCTTAGATTCAGCTATTTTTTGCGGCGTTCCCAACACTATTGGCAAAACCATTTCTTCATTGCTTTGAACTTTAAGATAAAAGGTCGAAATGCTGTCTGTGGAAATTTTAACATCGAAAAGGAAATCCTGGTGCTTATACTTTCTTTTTTCAAACGGGTATTTATCGCTTAGTTTTTCTGACTTATACCCCATTTCAGTAGGGTAATAAAGTTCGCATATATCTAACGTGGGATATTCTAGACTTAGCAACAGTACTTTAGCTGAAGTTTCATTTTTAATTGTAAAGCGCAGCCAAAAATCCGACGTACTCAGTTCCAGGTTAGGAACCTGGGTGTGCGATACAAGGAAGCCCGAAGACTTGCGTACCGATTGAAAATCAAGCTCCCTGGTGCGGTCCTCTAAAATAGCCACGTTTTTACCAATAACCATATTATTGCCCTTAAAAACGATGATATTTTGCGCAAGCCCTTTTGTTAAAAAGAGAACCTGAAAAAAGAGCAGGCCTAAATAAATGTTTTTCATATTAATGATCGGGTAGTTTGTTTTTCAGGCAATGGAAGCTGTTAAATAATTCAAAATGGGTTAATCTAATACCAATACATCCTCCAGAGGCAATCTATATGCTTTCAATAACGGTTCTTCAGCTATGGCAATCTTCGTGAAAAAAACTTCCGCACGATTGTTTCCCAGTTGAGCGATTTCATCAAACTTTTCTCGTAGGCCTGTAAGCTCCGAAATAGTTGCCTGATCAAGGCCCTCACCGTTGCCGTGTAATATTCTTGAAAACAAATAAAACGGAGAAATAACAGGATGCACCGCAAGATTAAGATTGGTAGCTTCGAGCCAAAAACGCTCCATGGCCCTTCCACCTTCAAAAAAATTCTCCTTATTATATTCCGGCAAAGTAATCATACACAATGCTGATGCTGTTTTAACAATTTTTCGGGCCAGAGAATCAAACCCATATCCGCCGTTCAACTTCCTGATAGTTCTGATCACCTTTTCATTCCTGATAATGCTTAAAGCAGCCAGCTGTGCGTTGGTAAAACCTAACGTTTTTACGTCGATGCCGTCTTTTTTAATTTCAGCTTCTTCTGATGTCCATCTCATTTCATGATTGATGAAATCGTTGTGGCCTGCTGGATTTAAAAGCCGGGCCCTGTCACATGCCCCAATAATATCTCCCAGTTCTTTTATAACATGTTCGTCTGTAAAAAATTGGAACCTTGCACCCGGAATTGACTCTGCAATAGTTGCCAATTGTTCAAAGACACTTGAGGGTAATTCCGTTTTCGGCGAGGGGTTCCTGTTGGTGTGGCGCTTGAGAATAGCTTTATCAAGATTGATCAATTCCGACTTTGAGTCTTTGTCGACTTTCCGGAAACGAATTGCGGCCACTAATCTTTCATTTTGAGGATCGGGCAAAAATTCGTAAAAAGTTTGTATTCCCTTATTGAGGGCATGGATATACAAATTTTCATAAGCCGCGCCAAAAGAAATGAATGAGGCTGTTTTTTGAAAATCACCAAAGGAAAAAGAGCGGTACTCATCATGATAAAGGAATAAGGTTCCGTCACGATACAGCCATTTCCAGGGCTGGTCATTACCGGTTGAAGGGGCCGCGCACGCTGCTGTAACCAAATCATTTATCATATCACTATCCGGAACGATGGTGCCGGATTTACTGATGGGCCGGTATTTGCGTGCCGATAAACGGATTTCATCTGCCGTTAGTGGCGAAAATGGGTTAAGCGGGACTTGTGAAATAAATGGCTCCGGCGTTTTATCACAGATAATTTCATCCAGGTCGACATAATATCTTCCTGAGTCATGAAACTGGTTTAAAAGAATACGCCGGCAAACGTCCGCACCTACAGCCCCTCCCAATGCAACAGAACTTGCGAGCTGCGGCCAGGTATTTATAGTTTGCTCCACCTCTATCATGGATGCCTTAATGCGGAGTGATACGTTTTCGATACCAAGCATCTGTAAAACAATCGGAATTTTTTCTTCATTGGTTAATTCCTTTATGCTCGCAGTGTCAAGACCTTCAACGGTTCCGTGTAAAATGGCCCGATGAGGTTCCAAATCAAACCGCTCCACATCCAGCATCCCTCTGTCGCTGGTATCCATCACCACCGGTATTTTAAGTTCTCTTGCTTTTACGCGCGCTGTAATTTTTATATCGAGGCCGTCACATTCATCCACTAACAGATCAAGCTTGCCATTTTTCAGAAAGAAATCTTCCATGTTTTCAGCCGTCAAGCCCTCAAAGAAACAGGAAATATGAAGAAACGGATCAATCTCGGCAATCTCGCGGGCGGTGATAACCACCTTTGGGAGAGCCAGGTTGTGTACACCCGAACGGATGCGGTTTAAATTACTTAGCTCCAGGTCATCGAAATCAGCGAGGCGTAATTCGCCAAATCCCCGTTCCATTGCTAATGTAAGCGCTATTGATTGTCCTACAGAAAGACCAATGATTCCGATCTTGCGGGTAGCTAAAATGTCCCGCTCTGTTTTGGTTATTTTGTATTGGTTCCTGTTTGTGCGCACTTCAACAAATTCATCTTCATCCAGCAGGTGCACCAATCGTTTATTCCATGAATAATAGACCCAAACGCCATATTCTCGTATGTCTTTCTCTGCTAAATGAGTTTTAATAAGTTCGGGGTATTCCTCCTGCTTAATTTTAATGGAGGGATTATAACCTTTAATCAGTTCCTGTAGCTGACCAACTATTTCATCACAAACGAACGCGACTTTTGAATCTTCAAACAGCCCATCCAGCTTTATCTTGTCCTCCGGATTACCATATTTAAGTATAAGTGGCGTATGATCGTACTTTGTGTTTTTAAAATCTGTAAGGAATGCTGCTATATTATTCATAGGGTGGTTATAAAAACTATTTGAGAGAAGTAGAATTAGTAGATTAATAGAAACGTGTATTAGAAGAAGCTTAAAACCTTTTCTTTTATTTCATCGCCCCAATGAGCTTTCCCGGCGGCAGTAATCGCATCGGATAAATCCCACTTATCGAGGTTGGGGATTTGGAGTTTAAAGTCGATAGTGATTTCCCGTTGTTTTAGTTCATAAATCGTTAAATCGTTAGGATTGGCCCGCATTTGAAAAATTGCCAGCTTTTCTTCATCCTGGGCTCCCGATAATGTCGAAACATCATTTAGAATCATAGCGGTTGCAATTAAATCGAGCTTTGGATAATAAAAAGTTCCCTTATTACCAATACCGTCAACCAGCACCATGCCGCAGTTTACAACAGGTTTTATAGTATACGGTGCACATAACGCAAAGAGCGACTGTAATCCGAGTTGTGATGAAATGGCGATAAGCGTGCGTATCAGCAAGGGAGATCCTATTCCATAGCCCGCAAGCTCATGCGAATTCCATAACCCGCATATTTCTCCAGTGCCTTGCAGCGCATAGTTAGCCACCAGATCGTGAATAGAAGGATCCAGTTTTGAGGTGGCTTGTTCTATCGGTAAAGGTTCTGTTCCGCCCGCAACATGCACCCTGGCGCCACCATAAATTTTCCCATCGCCCATCGACTCGACAACAATTACAAATACTGCAGGATTTGTTGTCCACCCATTTTTTGAAGAGGTAACTTTTGTGACGCCAATACTGGTTAAAACCTGCGTGTGCCCTTCAACGAAAAGCTCACAAACTTCGGGTTCATCAATAGCTCTGAATGCCCTGAGCCTTACTTCGGGTTTGTCTTTATTTAAAGCGCCGTTCATTTAATGAGGTATTATCGCAACCGTTACCGAATAAATTTGCGGAGATTATTGCTGATTTATAAAAAGAAATAAGCAGGTTTAATAAATTGCCCATTGGTTAATGGAAGGGCGACAGTATTTTAAGCTATGCTTATAGGGCAAATCGAATTGCCCATTAGATAATATTTTAAATATAACGTTTATTTTTAGATTTAGTTTGATGCTATAAGTAATCGATGCCTATTATTTCGGTTAGTAGCCGACGGGGATTGGATGATTGAGTCCGGGTGTGAGTGGACTTTGACAAAAATACTGCTATGGAAAAACTGATTTATTTTTAAATAGCCGGGCCTAATTTGAAAGCAGGTGCTCATCGCAACTAAATTGACGCCCTGGAGGCGAGGTTAGGATTACAAGAGGTACTATACAACCACCGATAATTAAAACAAAAATCCCGTCGTGGCATTGTATATTTAAACTCAATGCCACACTGGTTAAAAACGACACTTAAGATAATTGCTGCAATAGCGGTATTTATTTTATTGTTGCTGGCCGGACTGATGTTCTATATAAGTCAGAACAAGGAAAAGGTATTGAGATTGGTTAATACGGAGCTTAATAAGAACCTGGATGGTACGGTAACAATAGGTGATATGCGCCCCCGGTTTTTTAAAGGATTTCCGAATATCTCCCTGTCGCTTAAGAATGTGCTGGTTCGCGACCGACGCTTTGAACAGCATCACCACACATTATTGGATGCGAAGGACTTTGACGTATCTGTTAATATCGTTGGTTTACTAAAAGGCTCGGTCAGTATTAATCATGTTGACATCAGCAATGCGGCTATTGATTTGTACACAGATAGCACCGGTTATAGTAACTCATCTGTCTTTAAAACTGCGAATCCCAATAAAAAAAGCACAGCTACAGGCAGTTCTTCAACCGAACTTGAAAAAATCAGTCTTACAAACGTTGGCTTCAGGGTTGAGGATCAAAAGGCAAGGAAGCTTTTCGATTTTGTTATAAATGGTATAGACGGAAAGCTAACTTATCCCGACTCTGGCTGGCGAGCGGCTTTTCATATGGACGTTACCGCAAAAAGCATGGCCTTCAATACCCAGCGAGGAAGCTTTATTAAAGACAAGGAAGTTGAAGGGGATCTGATTGCTGCATACAATACCGGTACCGGCAGAATTGACGTGACTGCTGATGCTTTGGACATTGGTGACGACGCATTTAAGCTGAATGCCGTATTTGAAACCGGCAAAAGCCCCGCTAGTTTTTCAATTCATGTTGCCTGCGACCAGCTGTTGTGGCGCAATGCATCCGAATTAGTGGCGGCCAATATCAAAAAAAAGCTGGACCAGTTTAATATTGATCAGCCGGTTGGTGTAACGGCTACCATAGCAGGCAGCTTTAAAGGTGGCGGCGACCCCTTTCTGTACGTTACCGCGTTGGTTAAAAATAGCAAAGTTGCTACACCCGGAGGAGTGATTGACAATTGCAGTTTCAACGGAGTTTTTACCAATAACTACCAAAATGGCAAAGGATTGAACGATGATAATTCAGTTATCAGGTTTACAAAATTAACCGGAAGCTATAATCACTTGCCTTTCACAATTGATACAGGAAGCATCATTAATTTAAATAAACCAATTGCCACGGGGAATTTTACGGCTAATTTTCCAGCTGCTGATATTAATTATTTCTTAAGTGACGATATAGCCAGAGTTACCAACGGGAATGCCGATATCAATTTGCGCTTTAGGGCTGATATTGTGAATTATATGATCAATAAACCGGTTGTATCTGGCATTGTGAATTTAAAACATACCGATATCAATTATATACCTGATAACCTTTTGTTAAAAAACAGTTCATTTTCTCTTATTTTTACAGGCAATGATCTTTTTCTGAAAAATATACGGCTGCAAACAGGACACAGTATTGTGTTTATGAACGGCAGGGTAAACAATTTTTTGAATCTGTATTATAACGCGCCCGAAAAAATATTGATAAGCTGGCAAATACGCAGCCCGCAGTTTTACCTGGGTGAGTTTTTTGGATTTTTAAGTGGCGAAGGCAACAAGCCAAAGACCGAAGGGCGGACCAGCAGTCATAGCTTCATCGACCAGATGAGCACCGCGCTGCAAAAAGGAAGTATGCAAATTCACCTGGATGCGGCCAATGTGCATTATTTAAAATTTTTGGCAACAGATACTCATGCCGACCTGGTCACCTCGGGCGACGGTGTAATTATTAAAAATGTAGGCTTAAAACATGCCGGGGGATTTTTAAGGCTAAATGGCTCGCTAAAAAGGGAACAGGATTTAAACCGCCTGGCGCTAAAAACAACCATCAGTAATGTTGACGTCAAAGAATTTTTTTATGCTTTTGATAACTTCGGTCTAAAGGATTTTACATCCGATAACCTGAAAGGATTTTTATCGGCTAAAACAGCCATCACAGCTGGCCTGACCAATACTGGGTCGCTGATCCCGTTATCGGTTAATGGCACATTAGATGTAAACCTCAAGCAAGGCGCCTTGCTTAATTTTAAGCCAATAATGGGTGTGGTTAAGTTTGCTTTTCCTTTTCGCAACCTGAAAAATATTTCGATCGACGAGCTGAACGCAAGGTTTGATGTGCATGGTGATCAGTTTACCATCTATCCGATGAAAATCAGCTCGAGCGCCTTGAATATGGATATAGCGGGCGTATACGGATTAAGCAAAGGCACAAATATTGCGATAGACGTGCCATTAAGAAATCCCAAAAATGATACGACAATCCACGATCAGCAAAAGCTCTTAAAGAAGCGGTACAAGGGTATTATATTGCACGTGCTCGCAAAGGCCGACTCGACCGGGAAAATCAAGATCGGCTGGAATAAGGACCGCAAAAAAGATTGACGGAATCCGGTTAATTTCTTTGCGCCGGGGTTATCCGGAATTCTTTTTTATAGTTATTCCTCAATACGCTGATATACTGGAACTGGCCTATTTTATCCTCCGTTAGCATTTTAAATAACTTGTCGGAAGTTTCAACCAATTCATTATTAAATGACAATACAATGTCACCACTTAAAATCCCCGCTTTATCTGCCGGGCTGCCTGCCGCCACATCTGAAATAAACAGGGCTTGTTTATTTACCAGCTGGTGAATGGTTCTTAATTTAGGAACCAGATTTATTTGCTGCATAACCAAACCCAAATATGCCCGCTTAACTTTCCCAAACCTGATAAGCTGGCTGGCAACATCTTTCGCTGTTGTGATGCTGATAGCAAAGCAAAGGCCCTGGGCACCCCTTATGGTTGCTGTATTTACGCCGATAACCTCACCGTCAGCATTAATAAGCGGCCCGCCTGAATTACCGGGATTAAGCGCGGCATCCGTTTGGATCATGCTATCCATCATCCGGCCCGACTGCCCTTCAAGTGTTCTGCCCAATGCACTGATAACCCCTGCCGTAACTGTGTGTTGAAATCCAAGGGGATTGCCGATAGCAATCACCATCTGGCCAATTTTTAATTCTTCGGCATCACCGAGTTTTGCCGGCGTAAACATTGCTTCCGAAATCTTGAGCAGGGCAAGGTCGGTATCCGGATCCTCTCCGATAAGAATAGCCTGGGTGATACTCCCGTCGTAAAGTTTTATTTTTATCGACGTGGCGTTATTCACCACATGACTATTGGTAAATAAATATCCATCGGAAGAAAATAAAAAACCCGAACCGGTTCCCGCTAATACTTCCTTGTCTTTTTCTTTTTTATAAATTTCTATTTTTACTACTGCTGTCTTTACTTTTTCGACAGCATCAATTATGGTGTTGGAATATGCATCCATTTGAAGCCTTTCAATATGTTGCACACAAATAGCATTCCTTCGCTGTAACGCCCTTAATTAACCGGATATTTCACCATAATCCGGTTATTTTGTCCTGTTGTTTTACCTAAACAGGAAATGATGACATGATTTCCTTAAGCCGGTATCGTGACAGACGGCCTTTCCATAATGCCAATTTAAATGCCTTCCGCAACCTTTTCAGCCGCAAAACCAGTATAATTTTTTAATTAAATAAAGAACAATACGCCATACCGCGATGGTTTTTTTAACCTATAGTTATCCCTGAAATAACTGAACTTTTAGCGGGGTATTTCGTATAAAGCACCTAATCCATATTTGTTATTGCTTATACGGAAATGTGCTGTTTTATTAAATAGATAAAAAAAAGAGGCGCTAATTAACATCATACCTTTTATGATCAATAATTTTCCTAAGAGTTTATTTTTTCTGCCCCTTTTTATTTTTTTTTTCGCAGCAACTTCAAGCGGTCAAACTTTAAGCACACCGAACTTTACAGGAGGTACGTTTGCACCGGGCGCGAGTATTGGCGTACCGTTTCACATCAACAACGCCGGCGGATGTATCCAGCCGACCAATCAGTATAACTTATACCTGTCTGATGCGGCAGGCAATTTTGCACCCGGTACTATAATTGGTACCACCAGCGGCGCTTATGCCACTTTTGTAAACGGCGTAATACCTGCAGGTACCGCCCCGGGATCATACAAGGTAATGGTAAAAGCTACGGCGCCCGTTTTATCAAGTGGCCCCTCAACTTCATTTACTGTTGTCGCAGGCACTGCGGTCACTGCGTCGGTCAACGGGCAAACTATAAATACCGATCCACATACTTTTGGTGCCTGTAACGGACAGCCGAATACTGTTTTTGATTTTTCCGACGCCTCTTCAACAAATTCGTCAGTTGCGAATTTTTTTAACGAAGGGACACAATCGGCCGCAGGAACGGTGACTTTAAATCAAGGCGGGACCTTTACGGCGGCAGCCACGAATTATACTATCCTGGCAACTGCAACAGATGGTACAACCATTGGAACACAGGCTTACTCGTTAATTAACAACGTTATAAACAATAGTTTCGAGGTTTCGAATACAACGACCGTTTGCTTAGCGCCTGCCGGCGGAACGCTGAGTTACTTTGTGGATACCAATTCGCCAAACGGAATACAAAATAATTACCCGGGCGTTACTTATCACGTAAGTTGGGGCGACGGATCCTCAAACGATTTCAGCTATTGTGATATAACCGCCCTGAGCCAGGAGGTAAGCCACACTTATACCACCGGCTCATGCGGTAATACGGCGAACGGAATTCCGAATTCTTTTGAAGTTGATATTACACCGGTAATACCTTATTGTAACTCATCGGTACCACCCCTTACCAGTTATGCGCGAATTTTAAGGGTGCCTATCAATAGTTTTACTTTTCCCCCAACAGGGTGTACCAATGCGCCTATCACTTTTACAAACACATCAGACCCCGGCCAGGACCCTACGGCCACTGTCAATAATTGTATTAACCCAAATGCGAGGTATACCTGGTTTGTCGATGGCGTACCGGTGTTAATCAATGTTCCGATCACAACGCAGCTAACGCATACATTTACCACCAATGTGGTTCATTCCGTTACACTTCACCTTATCGTAAACGGAACTACCACTATATGTTCAGCCGCGGATGTTACTCAAAATATCTGTATACAAAACCCGCCGCAGCCGGCATTTACCATACCAGCCACACTTTGTTCATCAAGCCCCCTGATCCCCACGGATCAGTCTGTTCTTGATCCGGGTTGCAGCAGCGCAAGCACTTATTTATGGACCGTTACCGGGCCAGCACCGGTAAATTATGCCGGCGGTACAAACGCTTCAAGCGTGCAGCCACAATTTTTGTTCCCGGTGAGCGGCACTTATTCAGTTACACTTACCATTTCTAATTCAAGCTGCTCAACAACTACCGCCCCTCAAACTATTAATGTCGATGCATCGCCTACGGTTTCATTATCACCGGATTTTGCTACGTGCAGTACCAACCTGACCTATAACTTTGGGCCTGCTGTGGGGCAAACGCAAACTACCATTGCCGGCACGGCGCAAGCCCAAGCTAACACTTACGCGTGGACAGTAACAGGAAATACAAATTACACCTTCGTCGGCGGCACAACTGCGGCCAGCCAGTATCCGCAAATTCAGTTTACTGCTTTCGCTACCTATACGATATCAGTAACGGTGCAGAATAGCTGCGGTACGGTCACAAAATCACAAAAGATCACGTTTGAAAATGCACCGGTTGTGACGCTTAGCCCGTCATCGTTAAATATTTGCCCGGGTAGCCCGGTGACATTGACGGGCACCATAACGCCTGCTGCCGGGACAACTTTTCAGTGGATAGGTTCGGGCGTGTTTTCTGCGCCCAATGCACTTGTTACAGACTATACCCCAACAGCTGCTGAAATTGCTGCTCACAGTACAACCGTTAAACTGGTTGTCCAAACCGGCTTAACCATACCCTGTAATCAAATTACACAGACGACAACCATTAATATTTACCCTGTAAACAGCGTTACAAGTCCACCTGCACAAACAATTTGTACCGGCAACGCGGTCAATTATAATATTACAGCTGTTGTGGGAGGGAGTACCTACACCTGGACCGCCGCAGTAACGTCCGGAACGGCAACAGGAGTTCCGGCAACCGGATCAGGATCCACCATAAACGATGTTATTACAGATACCGACCCATTGCATAATGCAGTGGTAACCTATACCATTACGCCCCAGGCAAATAGCTGCCCCGGTGCGCCTTTTACTTTAACAGTGAATGTAAAGCCCGATCCGATAGTTACGGCTACGCCCGTGAACACAACCATTTGCAGCGGCAGCAGCGATTTGATTAATCTTTTGTCAAATATAGCGGGTACTACCTATACCTGGAGCAGCACTGTTCAAAGCGGAAACGTCACCGGGAACCAGCAACAAGCCGCTGTCACATCGAATAATTCAATATCAGATGTTTTGACGAATACAGGTAATACATTAGCGAGCGTTGTTTATACGATTACGCCATTTAACGGTAATTGCCAGGGTACGCCGGTTAAGGTAACAATTAACGTACAGCCGTTACCCACACCGGCCAATCCGGGTCCGGATGCTGAACTGTGCGCGGCCACAACATACACCCTTAACGGGAATGTACCAACAGCCGGGACGGGTAAATGGACGGTCAATCCATCCACAACGGTAACTTTCAATGATGACACACAGCCAAATGCAATAGCCTCAGGATTGGTACCGGGCACAACTTATGTTTTTACATGGACCATATCAGTTGCTAATTGCCAGTCGAGCAGCAATAATTTAACAATTAAGGATGATGTTGCACCTATCGGTGGAACAGCAAACGGCGGCATTGCGGTTTGTTCGGGCAGCAATGGTGGTACGATTAACCTTACGGGCCAGATGGGCAACATTATCAGCTGGGAACAGTCGATCAATAACGGCGCAACATGGCAAACATTGGCTAACAACAGCACATCGCAAACCTATCTTAATCTAACAACTACTACGGAATACAGGGCATTGGTACAAAGCGGTATTTGTACGGCTGTTTATTCAACAATTGCTATCATTACGGTGAATGCGCCAGCGGCACTGGCCGATGCGGGTCCTGATAATGAAGTTTGCGGCGTAACCAGCTATACATTGCAGGGCAACAGCCCCGGAGCGGCCGTCGGAAAATGGACTGTTGCATCCGGGCCGGCAGGGGCAACCTTTGCCGACGATACCCAGCCCAACACAACCGTAAGCGGGCTGATACCCGGCAGCACCTACAACTTCACATGGACAATAACACCTTCGGCGCCTTGTGTGGCTACCTCGAGTACTGTAGCCATTAAAGATGATGCTCCACCCGTTGGCGGCACCACGGCAGGCAGCGCAGCTGTTTGTTCGGGCAGCGGAAGCGGTACGATAACCCTTTCCGGGCAATTCGGTAATATCATAAGATGGGAGCAATCCGTTGATAACGGAGTAACCTGGCAGCCGGTTAACAATGCTACTGTTTCACTGCAATATTTAAATCTAACTGTTACAACTGAATACCGGGCGGTTGTTCAAAATGGCGTTTGCGCCTCGGTAAATTCCAGCATCACAACTATTACCGTAAACCCGCCGGCTATCCAGGCAGATGCCGGGGCCAATAACGAAATTTGCGCTTCGGCTACCTATGCTTTACAGGGAAATGATCCCGGCACCTCTGCGGGAAAATGGACACTTACAACAGGACAAGCAGGCGTTACATTTGCCGATGCTACTAAATTTAACACCACCGTTAGCGGACTGGCGCCGGGTAACACCTACGGCTTTACATGGACCATAACTCCCTCGGCTCCCTGCGTACCTACTTCGAGTTCTGTAACCATCATAGACGACCCTGCTACAGTCGGCGGAAACACCAACGGCAACGCGGTGGTTTGCGGAGGCGGCAATGCCGGCTCAATTACCCTCTCGGGTCAGGTCGGCAATATCATCAGGTGGGAACAATCAACGGACAATGGCGCTACCTGGCAAACCATCGCAAACGCTACTACAACGCAACAGTATCTTAACCTGACAACGACAACCCAATACCGGGCCGTAGTTCAAAGTGCTATTTGCCAGATACAATATTCAACAGTAACAACTATCACCGTAAATCCTCCTACTTTACAAGCCGATGCCGGCAGCAATCAAAATTTGTGCGGGGCTACTTCCACAACCTTAGCAGCAAATAATCCTTCGCCATTTATAGGTACATGGACGCAAACAGGGGGACCGGCGACTACCATCGTATCTCCTAATAGCTTTAAAACGCTTGTAAACGGGTTAATCCCCGGCAGTAATTACACATTTGTTTGGACGATCCAGGGTCTGCCACCATGTGCCAATACCAGCAGTGCGGTTCAAATTTTCACAGCTCCGGACGTTACCCCCAGCTTTACCGCCGACAAAAATACCGGGTGCGGGCCATTTACAGTAGCCTTTACCAACACATCTAATTTAGCACCGGGGACAACCTTTTTATGGAACTTTGGCGACGGATCGCCACCCTCAAATACGGTTAGTCCGTCACATACCTTTGTTCCCCGCACTGACGGAAAAGATACCACCTACCACGTAACCCTGTCAATTTTAAATAATTGTTTTTCGCGGCCGCCGTTTACAGTTGATATTACAGTAAAGCCTTCGAGCCCTGTGGCTACCATTTTACCGTTAAAACTAAATGGGTGCTCGCCGTTTGTTATCACTGTTAAAAATACCTCTCCGGGTACCAATATCAGTTATGTTTTTTATCTGTATGATGGATCGACTTTGATACAGCAAATAACTAAGACTGATAAATCTGACGCAGTATTTGCTCAGGTCACAACCAATGTAGCTAAAACATATACTGTATATATGGATGCAACCGGTACCTGCAACAATACCGCCGAAAGCGCACATGTTCCGATTTCGGTTTCACCCGCGAGCGTTGCGGCGCAAATGTTTATTCAAAATAACATAAACAATGGCTGCGTCCCTTTAAACGTAACTTTTATAAATAATTCGTTCGGGGGGCTAAACTTCTACTACACTATTTTTGATAAAAACGGGAATGTTTTAAATCAATTTACGGCAAGTAAAGCCAACTTTACCTATACCTTCAATACCGTTGGAACTTATTACGTTTCGTTAACAGGAAGCGATAACTGCTCAACAAACGAATCCCCAAGAACGCGGCTCGATGTTTATCCGATTCCGCAGCCGCAATTTGATGCGGATGTTAAAAGCGGGTGTGATGAAATCCCGGTCAAATTTACCAATCTTACCCCGGATGATCCGACTGCTCCGGCCAGCTCCCTAACCTATTTGTGGAATTTTGGCGACGGTACAGAGGCAACCGGTTTTACGCCGCCCACCCATATATACGCACATAGAACAGCGCCCTTCACGGTTACACTTACCGCCACAAACCCGGCAACAGGCTGTAGTAACGTGATGGCAAAACAAAATTTCATAATGGTCAATAATCCGCCAGGGACGGAGTTTGCGGTTAAGCCCGACTCGGTGATCAGCATACCCTATTATCATTTTTCTTTTGTTGACGGTACGTCGGGCGCCCCGACGAGTTGGAAATGGACACTGGGCGATGGGGCGACTTCGACAAAGAAAAACGTAGACTACACCTATTCAGATACAGGGCTTTATAAGGTAACCTTAACTACTTCAAATAGTCTAGGCTGCGACAGTACGGTAAGTCATTTTGTGCGGATAACCGGTGTGCCGGGCCAACTGTTTTTACCCAATGCATTTGAACCGGCCGGTCTCAGCACTGAGCTGAGAACGTTTATGGCTAAAGGATCGGGTATAAAAAAGTGGCACATGCAAATATTTAACAATTATGCGCAGCTGATTTGGGAAACAACATTACTCAATGAAAAGGGACAGCCTATGAGCGGCTGGGATGGTACAATTAAAGGTAAGCCCGCACCGCAGGGCGTTTACGTATGGCAGGTGTCTGCCACTTTCATAAATGGGACAGAGTGGAAGGGGAACGTTATGAACAGTTCCAATCCTCAACGGGTGGGCGTTGTTCATTTAATAAGATAGTTAGTGAAGAAAATAATATTCATTTCTTTTTTTTTATTAATTACCATGCAACTGGTGAGCATGCGCAGCTTTGCGCAGGATCACATGTATTCTCAATTTTTTAATTCGCCGCTTTATCTTAACCCAGCTCTTACAGGCCAATTTGAGGGCGATCTGCGAATGAACCTGATCTACCGAAACCAGTTTACGTCTGTACCCGGGAGCTTTAATTATATATCGGGATCAATTGACTACAACATACCAAAATTTGGCGGCGGCATAGGCTTGCTGATTACGCGCAGTACAGAAGGAACAGCCTTTTTGACAGTTAACAACATAGCCGGAACCTATTCTTATAGTGTTGGTTCGGATGGTTTTGTACTTTCATTTGGATTACAGGCCGGGGTAAGCGATCGTTTAATCGATTGGAGCAAACTTGTATTTGGCGACCAAATAGACCCAAACCTCGGGTATATACCAGGATCGCCTACGGCAGCAGAATTGCCACAACTTAATAATAAATTTTATTTTGATTCAGGAGCCGGAATTAACCTGGTTATAAGCGATTTCAACATCGGATTGGCATTACAGCACATCAACACACCCAACGAATCATTTACGGGAATTCCAGCCAAATTACCCCCTCGTATCACATCGCACACGAGCTACAAATGGGATTTGGACCCGGATGATAACAATGACGTAGATTCAAAATCGTACATCATCCCGTCTGTTGTTTTTTATAAGCAGTCGACTTCACAATCGCTCAATATCGGATTCCAGTACAAGCGCCGCAATATAAATGCCGGTTTGTGGTACCGCAGCGGCGGTAGTGACGGGCCAAGTGCGATTGTGGTATCGCTGATATTCGACCTGTATATTAATGCCGAGGGTGGCGAAAAACTACGCCTCGGTGTTAGTCATGACGTACCTGTTTCAGGATTAAACTACAGCAATACCAGCGGTACTACGGAGGGTAGCCTCGGCTACGAAACCACACTTCCTTCCAGAACTGATACCTATCATAAATTTGAAGGCGCCAAGCGTTGTTATGATTTTTATTAGATCGTAACTCGATTAATTGAGTAATCTGACGCATTTAAATCCCGTGTAAATTAATTGATCTAACTATTTTGTTGGTCGCATCGGTGCTTTTTTCTCTTCAAAGGGCCATCGGCCCGACCAATTTTGTAACAATGGGTTTCAACCCGTTGGCTATAGACATAGGATAAATAAAGTGCCATAGGCACGACCAATATCTATATCAATCCTGGAATATATACTGCTCGTCATAATCTATTTTAAACTTCTTTAAGAATTCCAGGTACTCATCTCTAAACGTTTGCTTTTTATGATGTTCTTCCTGCCTCTGAATATATTTATAAACTTTTCCAATTTGCGATTGACTGTATGAAAATACACCATAGCCCTCCTGCCATTCAAAACGCTTTAGGGTTAGGGAGTGGTCATTAATATATTTGGATGACTTGGCTTTCACCGTTTTCATTAGTTCAGAAACAGACACCACCGGTTTTAAGCCGAGAAAACAATGTACATGGTCTTCCACGCCATTCACAATTATAGTTTTGCAATTAGCTTCATTGACTAAATTGCCAATTACGCCGAAAAGTTCGGATTGCCAGTGTTTTTCAATTACAGCTTCGCGGTATTTAACTGCAAAAACTGTTTGCAAATAAATTTGGTGATAAGTATTCGCCATTTTGTTTTATATCATTAATTACTTGTCGTTTATTACATGGGTCGAACCTACGGTTCTTTATTATGTCTGTTCCTCTTTCAACGGATTAAAATCCGTTGTTACAGTATTCGCCGAGGCTACGCCTCTTGTTTTGATGGTGAAAAATGCGTACATTAATTAAGAATAGGAGTTGCTCATCACCTGTACCCTCAAACCATGTCGCTTGTTTCCTGTATGATATAATCAAACAGGTTAATGGCAGAGGGTAAATTGAGCTTTTTCCGGAGCCTGTAGCGGCTCACTTCCACAGCTCGTATCGTAATGCTCAATAGCTGGGCTATTTCTTTGGATGATAAATTCATTTTTAAATAAGCGCACATTTTAAGATCATTGGCGCTCAGGTCAGGAAATTTTGTTTTTAGCTTAGTTAAGAAGTTGGAGTGTACCTGGTCGAAGTGAATGGCGAAATGATCCCAATCGGAGTCGCTGCGCTCCGCCTCATTTATAAGTTTTAATACTTTAACCAACTCGTCGTGCTTATTTACCAGTTCGGCGTCTTTAATTAACATCAGGCCTTCTTTAATTTTGCCCAATAATTTACCGCGTTGTACAAGGTGCATGGTTGTGGTTGCCAGCTCCTTGTTTTTAAAGTTTACTTCGGTCTCCAGCTTTTCGTTTCTCAATGCTACAATTTCATTTTCACTGTGTTCCAGTTCTAGTTTATGGATGTATTTTAAGTGTATCTCCGCCTTTTTATGTTTTTTCTGCTGTAATTTGACGATGCCGTAAATCACTCCTAAAATCATCAGCACATATAACAGGTAACTCCAAAAAGTCTCATACCAGGCCGGGCTTATTTTAAAAGTGTAGGAAATAAATTTCGATTCGTTACCCAGATTAGTCCTGGCTTTAACCCTGAATGTGTAGGTTCCATAACTAAGATTGGTGTACTCTTTTTCGGTTTTGGAATTCCAGGCCGACCATTTCTTATCAAATCCTACTAACTGGTAACTAAATTCAATATTACTATGCTGTTCAAACAAAGTAGTTGAAAACTCAAAATGGAATAGGTTGAAATTATGCGGCAGACTTAGAACGGAATCCTTGTCCTGGAAATGCTGAATTACATTTTTACTTTTAAAATAACCACCAAAAATCACACTGTCTTTGTCGCCTGTAACCTTCACCTGGTCCAATAAAACGTTCAGCTGGTTCCGGTTATTCTGGTACTGTTTATAATTGAGATGGAAAACGCCCTTATTGGAGCCGATAAATATATTTTCTTCATCGTAAGGATATATATTTTCGAAACCTGGCAGTACTTTTAAAGTGAGTTCTGGGAAGTAAACGATAGAAAAAGGTTTGTTGCCGGCACCCTGGTTAAAATCAACCACTCCCACCCTTTTGTTACCTATAAACCAAATGTTTCCGTTTTTATCTTCATTAAGATATTGCAGCTCACTGTTTTTGAACATCGGGTAAAAATACGCTGACTTTGAAAAGCGGTTGGTTTTATAGTCGTATTCATATAATCCGTTTATGGTTGCGACCACGGTGCGCCCTTTTATATTAAAAACGTAGTTGTGGAGTGATGAAGGCAGCCCGTCTTTTTGGGTATATAATGTGTAAATCGCTGTTTTTTTATCGCCGGGGGATAGATTTATCTTATAAACTCCCCTGTAAGGATGGGACGACCAAATGGTATTGCGCGGGTAATCAATCGCAAGAAACCTTAGCGATTCAGAAAGGCCGCCAATGCGTCCCCGATCGATAAATTTGTCTTTCTCATAATCCAACAAATGCAAGCCCTCGTAAGTGCCGGCTACAATGCCGCGCGATGGATCACCAACAGACAATGGTTTAAAAAGCCAGGTGCCGGGATATAAATACAATTGGCTTGCCGTGTAGTCGTTTATTAAATAAGATCCGTCCTCGTTCCCAAACAGCAGGTGGTGGTTCACATCGTTTAAACTCCATACCTGGCCCTTGGTATTTTGAACCTCGACAAAGTTGCCGTTACTGTAACTCAGATCTTTTACAGATGCCGCGATTGGTAATGCAAAGACAGCATCAGACGTGCCGATGTACAGCTTGTTATTAAAAACCCTAACGGCATAGGTAGATGACTGTTTATTGGCATCGGGATATATTTGTTTGATGGCGCTATTAATGGCAATAAAGCTGATGCCATCATCCAAACCGAGCCATATATTCTTATCATGATCGAGAAACAGGCTTCGTACATTATTTTTTTGCAGGGCCTGCGAATTCGAAAGATTTTGAATCAGGTTACCATTATGGTCAATTATAAAACAACCGTTAAACGCCGATCCGATCGCATACAAATTAGCATCAATGGTTTGCAAAGTATTTATCCGGGCATTTTGTAATAGCTTATCCAGGCTGGTAACTTTCTTTACCAGCGTATTTCCGGTCAGCAAAAATAAGCCGTCTTTAAGGGTAGCGATTAAAACTGTATCCCTCGCGTAACTGGCGACAGATGTTACCAGAGCGTTTCCGGGCAGGTTACAAAGGGTAACCCATTTATTCCCCTCAAACGTTTCTAACTGGCCTGTTCTTTCCTGTGAATAAAGTTTATTGTTGCACTCCCCCAAATACATCCATCCTGCGTTAGAGCGGAACGTAATTATTTTATTATCTGAAAGCGCGAAAATTTTGGCATTGGTCCTGAAAAAAATGTGATTGCCATAAATGGATATGTTCCATACGTCATTAAAAGAATTGTCGGCTTTAGGAATCAAATATTTTAGTGAGGTGTACCTGAGCAGCCCTTTTTGATTAGGATAAAAATATCCCAAATCATCCTGGGCGCCCACATAGATTTTTCCATCTTCAGCTATTTGCACCGATCGTACTACCGTATTATTAGGAACGGGGTAAATACTCCAGCTTTGCCCGTTGTATGTTAACAGACCCTCGTTATTTGCAAAACACATTATGCCTAACCTATCCTGCTGAATGTCCCAGTTTTGGTTTCCGCCCTTATAGTCGATATTGGTAAAGTTATTTACTTGGGGCAAGCCAATTGGGTTTTGAGCTTTTACGAACTGAAGTGAGGACAAAATAAAAATGACTATACAAGCTTGTTTCATTTTAACTATAAATCGGAACATAATAAAAAAGGATTCCTTATGGTGCTTCATCCGGTTACAATTGTAGCATTTGGCAAATTTTACAAGCAGCATCGATGGAATTATCGGTTGCGCAAAAACACAATTCAATAAAAAATAAAACAGTAATATTTTGTTAATGCTTAGTAAATATAACAACCACCTTCATAATATGTACAAAACACAGATTTTATTTAATAAATGTAGTAGTTGTGTGCAGGTAAAAAACGCTGATTTATAGCTATTTAAGATTGTGTGTATGGTTTTTGTAGTAGGGCAACAATTCACAACTTCAGATTTTAATCCTCATGTTTGTGTTGTGGATACCGGGTCCTGCTGGTATTTATTTAACCAATTGTATACATATTACTAAACTTATTTAATGCTTATGGTAATAAACCATCTTTAAAGTTAACGGGCTCTTTTGGCCAATTTCTTAAACCAATTTTAAATTATTATCAATGAGAAAAAAATTTACTTTAATTATTTTATCGCTCTTTACCGTATGTTCATTTGCGCTTGCGCAAAACATTAAGGTAACGGGTAAAGTATCCGACAAAGACGGACACGCACTACCAGCAGTATCCGTTAGAATTAAGGGTACTTCAACTGTAACGTCAACTGATGCAAATGGGCAATATCAAATTTATGCGATGCCCGATGCAACGCTTGTCTTTTCATCTATCGGGCTATCCACCCAAGAGGTATCGGTTGCCAAACAAACCACTATTAATGTGGTGATGAGCGAAAATGTTAACACGCTTAATGATGTGGTTGTAATAGGGTATGGATCACAAAAATCTGAAAAGGTTTCAAGCTCCATTTCAACCCTGAAAAGCGCCGACATCGAAAAAGATAACCCCGTGCAAATTGAAGACGCAATCCAGGGAAGAGTATCGGGTGTAGAAATTATCCAAAACGGTTCGCCGGGGGTAACCCCTACCGTTTTGATCCGAGGTGTACCTTCCTATACCGGCAGCAACCCATTGGTGGTTATTGACGGTGTTGAGCAAACACTGGTGGATTTCAATTCCCTTAACCCGGCCGATGTTGAGTCGGTAAGCATATTAAAGGATGCGGCTGCAACAGCTATCTATGGGATAAATGGTGGTAACGGCGTAATTTTAGTTACTACTAAAGGGGGAAAAAAAAATCAGGCAACACAATTCAGGTTTAGCGGCAGCTATGGCATACAACAGGTAGCTGATAAAGTTGGTGTCTTAAATGCAAGCCAATTTGGCGCCATTGAAAATGAAGGCAGCACCCTATCGGGAGGACCTCTAATATTTTCTAATTTAAGCACGCTGGGTTTAGGCACCAACTGGCAAGATCAGATATTTAAGAATGCGCCTTTGCAGATATATGGATTATCAGCGAGCGGGGGTTCAGATAAAATGACCTACTTCCTGGCGTTCGGTTCAACTGAGCAGGACGGTATTGTTGGTGGCGGTACAAAATCGGTTTATGACCGGAATAACTTTACCGCTAATTTAAGTTTCAATCTTACATCAAAATTAAAATTCACTGTAAATGCAACGGATGCTATCCTGAACTCGAAAGGAGTTGGGGAAAACGCCTTCAATAGTGTGATCGGTGAAGCGCTTAATTTTGATCCTACCGTTCCTATTTACAACAAAGTAGCTAATACGCCCGGCCAGTATGGCTTCAGTACGCTTGAACTCCAGGAAGTACATAACCCTTTAACAACTTTACAAAATACTTATAACAAGGATTTAGGTAATAAACTTTATGGAAAGTTTGAATTGGGTTACGATGTTATAAAAGGCCTTACCGTGACTTCCCGTTTCGGATATACCTATTATAACGATAACTCCAAATCATTTACGCCGCTAATTTTTTACGGGGTAAATAATTCAGATAACACCATGAACCCCGATGGTTCGACAGTGACCGGCGATCACAATTCGGTTAGTTCCGTAAGAAATGGAAACTTTAACTGGGATTGGGAAACTTATGCAAAC
>Ga0206797_1006_pt1 | contig 67775 bp, 63 predicted proteins | sample Alteio_BWOrgCont_69_FD_152894 | JGI IMG/M metagenome (GOLD analysis project Ga0206797, IMG submission 152894) | Enriched cells from forest soil in Barre Woods Harvard Forest LTER site, Petersham, Massachusetts, United States -... | ecosystem: Environmental > Terrestrial > Soil > Temperate forest >...
TTCTACGGCTGCGGTGCAGGTCATATCACCTACGGTGCGGAAACGAACGTTACGGTGTTCAATAACATCGTCCTCATCCATATTTAAAAACGGAGAAGCCGCCATTAACTGTCCGTTACGGGTGATCACATCACGCTCATGCGCGAAATAGATAGAAGGCAGTTCGATCTTTTCCCGGCGGATATAGTTCCAAACATCAAGCTCGGTCCAGTTACTGATAGGGAAAATCCTTACGTTTTCGCCTTTGTGTATCTTGCCGTTAAAAATGTTCCAAAGTTCGGGACGCTGGCGTTTGGGGTCCCATTGGCCAAATTCGTCCCTCACGGAAAAAATGCGTTCCTTGGCGCGCGCTTTTTCCTCATCACGACGGGCGCCGCCTATACAGGCATCAAACTGGTGCTTGGCAATGGTGTCCAACAGCGTAACGGTTTGCAAAGCATTCCGACTGGCGTTTTTGCCTTTTTGTTCCACAACCTTTCCTTCGTCGATAGAATCCTGCACATGGCCGATTATCAGCTTTTCGCCGATCCTTTTGATCATGGCATCACGGTATTCAATGGTTTCCACAAAATTGTGGCCTGTATCGATGTGTACAAGCGGGAACGGGAACTTACCCGGCCTGAAAGCCTTTTCGGCTAAGCGTACCAATGTGATCGAATCTTTCCCTCCCGAAAATAACAGGGCAGGTTTTTCAAACTGACCCGCTACCTCGCGCAGGATATATATAGCTTCCGCCTCCAACTCATCCAAATAATCCAATTGATGCTTACTCATTTGTCAATAACTTCATTTACCTCGTGCAAACCGCACTCTTTTTTCGATGTATCTTCCCACCACCACCTGCCGGCCCTGAAATCTTCACCGGGTTGCACTGCTCTTGTACAGGGAGCGCAACCGATACTCGGAAAGCCCCTGTCGTGGAGTGTGTTGTAGGGGATATTGTATGATTTTATATAATCTTTTACGTCCTGCAGCGTCCAGCTATATATGGGATGGTATTTTACAAGGTTATTTTGTGCATCCCACTCCACGTCGTGCATATGTTCACGTGTTGCCGATTGTTCGGCGCGGATACCTGTGATCCAGCATTGGTTACCGGCTAAAGCACGCTTTAAAGGTTCAACTTTACGGATACCGCAGCATTCCTTCCGATTTTCTACTGATTCATAAAAGCTGTTTGGACCTTTAGCATTCACCATCTGTTCCAGCAATTCGTTGTTGGGATAATAAGCATGTATCGGTTTGCCATAAATTTCCATTGTGCGGTTCCAAACGTAGTACGTCTCGGGAAATAACCGGCCGGTTTCCAGTGTAAAAACTTTAATAGGCAGGTTATTACTGAAAATCATGTGCGTAATCACCTGGTCTTCCCAGCCAAAACTGGTTGAAAATATAATTTGCCCGGGGAATTTATCCGCCAGAAGCGTCAAAGCCGCAACGGGCTCAAGTCCGGCGGTTTGTTGTTTTATATCTTCTGTTAACTCACTCATGTTACAATACCTTTCCTAAAAATATAGCAATGCTCCTAATGCTGATCAATATAACAATTACCGCTACCGCAATCATAATCGCTTTCGCGGATATGCGATTTGATATTTTAGCCGCTATCGGCGATGCTATGGCGCTGCCGATCACTAACCCTGCTACAGCTTCCCAATGGTTACTGTTTAACATGGTGATAAACGTTATAGAACTCATCAGCGCGATAAAAAACCGGCTTAACTTCACAGTTCCTAACGAAAAACGCGGGTGACGGCCACCCGCTATTAATGTTGATAACACGATAGAACCCCAGCCACCGCCGCCAACAGCATCTATAAAACCACCGCCAAGACCTAATAGCGGAATCCTTTTGATTTTTGCAGACGTTCTTTTTACACCCACTTTGAAGGCTTTTGAAAGAATAACAAATCCTAAAATCAAAGTGTACAAAGATACAAATGGTTTGGTATATTGACTGTAATGTTCAAGTGATGAAAGCAAGTACGCACCTGTTACGGCACCGATAATTCCCGGGATAAGCAGTAGTTTAAATAATTTCCAGTTGATGTTTCCCATCCGGTAATGCATCCAACCGGCAATACCATTGCTCATGATCTCCGATAGGTGTACACCCATACTTGCGGATGCAGGCGGAATACCCATAGATAATGAAAAAGTAGTGGACGTAACTCCGTACGACATGCCTATCGCACCATCGATCAGCGCAAATACAAAACCTGCACCGAGGAAATAATAAAAAATTGGGTTTATCGCTTGTATATATACTTTAAAACCGGGTTCTTTAAACCATAGCGCTGTTACGGTTATAATAATGGATAGGATGAGCGTGCTCCATATCAGCCATATAAAATTCTTCCTTGACGAAATTTTTGGCTCAACCAGTATGGAGGTTACTTCGTTTAATTTTTTGACCTTATCGGCAAAATCGCCTGTAAGCGAATTGCGCAGATGGCTCATTTGCTGCAGCGTTTTATCCAATTCAGCCGGCAAACCTTCATTCAAAACTTCTTTAAGCCGTTTTGCGACAGTGGGCGATTTTCCGTTTGTGGAAATTGCGATCTTGAGATCACCTTTTTGAACAATTGAACCCAGGTAGAAATCACAAAGTTCAGGCTTGTCAGCAACATTGATCAGCAGTTTCCGGTCGTGGGCCGACTGCCTGACGAATTTATTTAATTTACTGTCATTCGTTGCGGCTACTACGATGTCGGCATCGTCCAGGTCTGTATCTGAAAATGACTTTTGGATAATTTTTACGCCTTTATATTCGGCGCTCAAAATATGCATGTCAGGCGAAATGGCGAGTGCGACAACCGTTACCTTCGCCTGCGGGCTGTTTTGCAAAATAGCGGTCAACTTTTCAAGCCCGACTTTACCCGCACCAACCAGGACCGTATGCAATTCATTCAGTTTTAAAAAAACCGGAAACAAGCAATTGCCTTCGACTTTTTCATCCTGTATGGTATTCAACTTGTTATCCCCTGGCAACGATGTCATAAAATTCTTTAGCAAATTGAAAATCAGGATGCAAAGATACCACTTCGCCAAATATGATCAGGGCGGGGGAGGCGATCTTATTTTGTTCAGCGAGGCCCACAATCGTATCTACAATACCTACAACAACTTTTTCGTTGCTGGTTGAGCCGCTTTGAATTACGGCAGCGGGCAAGTTTTGTTTACCCTCTTTTTTGAATATTTCGGCTATTTCAGCCAATTTGTGAAGCCCCATTAAAACTACCACCGTAGCCTTTGAGCGGGCAGCTTCGTAAACGTCGTTCGAAATCTTACCACTGGCGGTGGTGCCTGTTACCACCCAAAAACTTTCGCTTAAACCACGATGCGTTACCGGGATATGCTGCAAACCAGCGACAGCAATTGAACTGGATATGCCCGGTACAACCTGCACTGGGATATTGTTCAATGCAGCATAGTCCAACTCCTCAAATCCGCGGCCAAAAACAAAAGGATCGCCACCCTTTAGTCGTACCACATGACCATAGTTAAGGGCATAATCTATCAATAGCTTATTTACTGCATCCTGCGAATAAGAATGATCGCCTGAGCGTTTACCTACGTAAACTTTTATAGCATCGGTTGGTGCAGATTCCAATAGCTCCTCATTTACTAAGGCATCATATAAAACAACATCGGCTGTTTGCAGCGCTTTAACACCCTTAAGCGTTATTAGGTCGGTATCGCCCGGCCCGGCGCCAACTAAGGTAATGCGTGGTTGTTTTATCGTTTTTTCATCAGGTATGATCATGATTGCACTAATTCCTCTCTTTTCACCTTTACCGTTGCTAAAAAGTTCGAAGCTTCTTCCAAATAGGTTTTGGCAAATGCCTCCGACGGCTCGTGTTTATTGATCTGTAAAACCAGGTCGTTAAAACTGCCGCCTAAATTAAATTCACCTGTTTCTACATAGCGGCTGTCAAATTCGCGGATAATGCCGCTTTGCGTGCTGCTGTTTACGTTTTTATCCAGCAACAGCGCTTTGGCCGAGCTGATAAATACGTTATAGGAATGATAAATCGCATCAGACCAAAAACCTGCAGCAAATGATTCTTTCGCCCAGCCGAATTTCTCGTCTGATTCATATAAAAGAGTAGCCACCAAATCAATCACCACACCGGCACATTCACCAACGCCTATCGCGGTAGCAAATGTTTCCTCGTGACCCCAATCAACAAATTCTTCTTCCGTTAAAGCGGTCAGGTCGGCAAGGGGTTTTAGTAATTGATAAAAATAATCCTTGCCCTGCCGGTCGTAATAAGCATGAAATGTTTCATTCTGGGTAGAATTGGCCTGATAGTCATCCAGTACTGCCCTTAAAACTTTGGTCGCACGTTTGGCTGGTACTTTTGTAATCTTTTCCGCTGCACGGCCAACGCCATCGCCAACCGTTCCGCCACCTAAAAGCACTTGGACCGAAGGTAATACCCTCGTTCCGGCTTTTGACGAACTGCCATGGAAACCTATATGCGCCAATCCATGCTGACCGCAGGAGTTCATACAGCCGCTAATTTTTATCTTGATCTCGCGGTTAAATATCAGTTCCTCATATTCGTTATAGATAACATCTTCCAGCACGCGGGCAAGTGTCATGCTGTTTGATATGCCCAGGTTGCAGGTATCTGTACCAGGGCAGGTAGTAACATCGGCAATGCTGTCAAAACCCGGCGCGGCCATGTCAAGCGCAGCTAAACCGGCGTATAAGGCTGGTAATGCTTCTTTTCCTGCATATTTTAACAATAAGCCCTGGTTAGCGGTAATCCTGATCTCATCGGCAACATAAGGTTTTATCGCGTCGATAAACTTACGCGCCTGATCAGTCGGGATATCACCTACGGGCACTTTAACATACACTCCGTAAAAACCTTTTTGCTTTTGTTCAAATACGTTAGTGATCAACCATTGCTCATAACGTAACGGGTTATCAATAACCACGTCGACAAATGCAGCTTGTTCCGGTATAGCCGGAGCGGGAACTGCATCCCTGTTAATAGGGTATGTTTTTACCTTGATAGCTTTTCTTTCGATTTCAGCCAGGCGCAACACTTCTTCCAGTCCAATTTTTTGGATAAGATATTTTAAACGCGCTTTGTTACGGTTATTGCGTTCGCCATAACGGTCAAATACGCGTATAATAGTTTCTATATAGGGAATCAGCTGATCTTCGGGTAAAAAGTCTTCTACGATATGTGCTAATAGGGGTTGCGCACCCAAACCGCCGCCGAGCATCACTTTAAAACCCCGTTCGTTGTTGCTATTCAGCTTCGGAATTACACCGATATCGTGAATATAAGAAAAAGCAGTATCGGCATCGCTGGAGGAAAATGATATTTTAAACTTACGGCCCATATCCTGGCAAATTGGATTGCGCAGAAAATATTCAAATGTAGCATGTGCGTAGGGAGAAACATCAAACGGCTCGTCCGGGTCGATGCCGGCGATCGGCGAGGCGGTAACATTTCTCACGGTATTTCCGCAAGCTTCCCGTAACGTGATATCGTCCTGCTCCAGATCGGCCCACAATTGCGGCGTACGGTCAAGGCTTACATAGTGTATCTGTATGTCCTGACGGGTAGTTAAATGCAGGTTATGACTTGCGTATTCATCAGATATATCGGCAATTCGCAACAGCTGTTTAAAGGTAACTTTGCCAAAAGGCAGTTTAATACGCACCATTTGTACCCCCGGCTGACGTTGGCCGTAAATCCCCCGTGCGAGGCGCAGGCTTCTGAATTTTTCATCATGGATCTTTCCTTCACGAAAAGCCCTTATCTTCTTTTCAAGATCAATAATGTCTTTTTCAACTATCGGGTTCTCCAGTTCTGTTCTGAAGCTTTGCATAATATCGTTGTTACGTTGTAATATTAAAACGCCCCTTCGTTTGAAAAACTAAAGAGGCAACATGTCAATTTTTTAAATAAGATCTCACACTATTGCTTTACAGCAGCCCAACAAGAACTTTATTAAACTACAAATATATAGATAGTATAGGGAAGTAGTCGTATTTAATTGAAAAAATGCTCTTTTTACGTTGTGGTTACAAAGGTAGTTGATTGGTTTGGATTCGGTTGATTAAGTTGAATAAATTAGATTTGGTTAAATTAAGTTATTTAAGTTGCAACGATTTGATGAGTTGACCAATATTATTCCCGCTCAGAACTCAATCCAACCCAATCAACCTAATAAACTTATTCAACTCAACTACACATTAATCAGCGTGTTTTCGCGGGCGATTACATCAGCAATGCTGGTTTCCGATAAAATTTTTAGCGTAGCGTCCCTCACTTCAACAAATACATCGCGAATACCGCAGGTTGTTTCCTGGTGACATTCTTCACACTTATGGTAAAAGTTGAGGCTGGCGCATGGTACCATGGCAATGGGGCCGTCGGTAATACGCATGATACTTACTAAAAATATTTCTTTTGGGTCTTTATTAAGACTATAGCCGCCGCCGGCCCCTTTTTTACTGTAAAGAAACCCCGCATTGCGGAGGTCAAGTAATATCTGTTCCAGGAACTTTTTGGGTATCCGTTCCTCTTCGGCTATTCTTGAAATCTGCATTGGGGGCTTGTCAGTGTTTTTTCCGAGGATTACCAGCGCTTTAATAGCGTACTTGGTTTTTTTTGATAGCATCGTTTAAAAATACAATTCAATTTATAAAACAAATCTGTCGATTAATTTATCAGGCGGATAGAAATGGCCAGGTTACTTTATGTTATAATTAAGCGTTCGTCCAATCACTACCAACCTTATCGGCTTAATCAATATTATTTAACAAGTATAACGAATGTTTTGAATATATCTATATGTCAATTTTTAAACCGGCGTTTTTATTATAAATCTTTCGTCGTAGTTCAAACTTATGGGATGCAGTATATCACCAATTGAGATCACGCCTTCGCCCTTATGTACCAGGTTTTGCCCGAAATAAGTATTGTTATTTTTAGAACGATAGGATGACAGCGTTTTAAGCGGTTCCTTACCTTTTAAGGCCTTATCCTGATCGATAGTAATTATGATACAACGTCCGCATAATTTTACGCCGTAAAGGCTAATATTGTTGATAACAAAATGTGCCAGCCGATCTTCTTCATAAGGTTCACCCCCTGTAAATACAATGTTTGGCCGGAACCTGTTGACCGGCAGGGCCTGGTCAAGGCGGCTATTCAAATCATCCAATGTGGCCTGCCCGATTATTAAATAAGGATAGCCATCAGAAAAGGAAGTAACTGCGCCTGCCGGCGCGTAATTTTGATCCACCTGCCGCCGGGTATCATCCGGCATATGTACCAGCCGGCAATCAATTCCAAGCATGGTAGTAAACCAGTTATCGGCCTCTTCACTTACAAACTCAGCCAGGCAGTTATCATCCCAAATAGTTACTGCCTCCCGGTTAGCCGAACAGCAAGCAAACGGGATAGTTATCGAGTCGTTTTTTGTTTTGTGCGTTACACATAATCCTTCATTTTCTATGGATACCCGCAGCAGCGCCATTTCAGGAACCTGCCGTTGCGTAATAAAGCGGTTGTTTTCATCCACCAGCATCCAGCGCCGGTCGTGCTCGAAGCCCCTGTCGGTTACGGCTGCTTGTTTTACAGCTATTCCGCCTAACGATTTTATTGGGTAGATATACAACTCACTTATTTGAAGCATCATCAAATTTATGAAAGATGGATATAATAATTCTGCAGATAGTAATTTATATATTTGATCAATCCCTTTAACCTTTTATAATGATGATTTCCTTCAAAAGAGTAACCCTGTTTAGCACACTGCTGATTTGTTTAGGCGTGGCCTGCAATTCTTTCGCTCAAAGCGGTAACTTGTTATTCCCGCAAATGCCCGGCGTGGTTTCTTATACTTATCGCAAGTATTTTGAAAAAGATGTTCCTGCGACCCTGGATACAGTGAAAGCACGGGGATTTACCGATATAGAATTTTCGAACCTGTTTGGCAAAACTGCGACGGAATTGCGTGTAATGATTGATGAACGCGGAATAAAATGTTCCTCCTTCGGGGTGAGTTATGAAGTGCTGGTCAACCAAACTGCTTTGGTGGCAAAAAACGCTAAAGAGCTCGGCGCACAATATGTAAGGGTAGCCGGCATGCCCCATAAAGGCGCGTTAACGTTCGACGAAATGCAAAAAGCCATCAACGATTTTAACCGCATAGGTAAAATATTAAAAGAGCAGTACGGGTTAACATTTGTATACCACAACCACGGTTTTGAATTTCAACCCTATAAGGATGGCACTTTATACGACTATATGATGCAGCAAACCGACCCGAAATATGTAAGCTTTGAGCTGGATATTTTGTGGGCTTATTTTCCGGGACAGGACCCTGCGCAACTGCTCAATAAATACGGCAGCCGGTACAAGCTGATGCACCTGAAGGATCTCAAAAAAGGCGTAAAAGGCGATTTTTCAGGAGGTACTTCGCAGGATAACGATGTGGCGCTTGGCACCGGCCAGATTGATTTGCCTGCCATATTAAAAGCCGCTAAAAAAGCCGGGATAGAACATTATTATATTGAAGATGAAAGCAATAATGTGATTATGCAGGTTCCGCAGAGTATTGCTTATTTGAGGGGGTTGAAGGAATAGATTTGTAGACATGAACATGTTAAAAAGACAAATTAAATAAATGAGAAATAATCTTTCCATATACAATTAATTCAGTTTTAACGAAATTGCATTCACTGAGCATGTGAATTATAGAATGATCAACGCAAACTAAATGCATAATCCTATAATTCCATTTAAGTTTCAATTTTCTTCTCGTGCGGATTGCACTAAATTAATATTTTGTAACAGTTATGTTAATAACTATTACCGCCTGATTATTTGGATTTTTGGGTAAATCAAGTTACTTTGCAATAAAACTAATAACCTTTCACAGACACAATTGGAATATTATGGGCGAACTTGATGAAAATATTAATTATCAGAATTTATCTGATATAGCCTCTTATCAAAAGCTGGTCGATAGCATGGCTGAACAAAATTCCGCTCAAATTTTGCCAAATGCCGGACCAACACATGCCGCAATAGCTATGGCAAAACTATTTGATAAGACTTCTCATATAGCAAAGTTGGTCGTAGCGAGTTTCTCCGGTTTCGTGTGTGATCAGCCCAATTATATTGCCAGCTTAAAAAATGCGATAGAGAAGGGTGTAATTTTCCAAATTATTTTTTTGAGCCAGCGTAATTTGCAATCAAGTGCCTATCAACTTCTATTTGAAGCCCAACAAAAAGGGAAAAACATTACATTTAAGGATGCCACGCCTAAGTTTGTAACTTTTTTAACAAATGGTGGAAAAACTCAACACTTTGCTACTTTCGATAACAATAAGTTTCGATATGAAAATGATACGCAAAGTTTTGTAGCTTTTTTCAGTTTTAACAATATAGAAAATGCCTCATTTCTTTCTAACATCTTTGATTCTGAGTTTCAAAACTGATTCGAAAGAAGTTTATGGCTATATTTTACCACTTATCACATTTTTTTGAATTTCTAACAGGCATTTATTTCGGAAGTTTCCCGTTACTTGGCTTTATTCAAAAAGATGCATCTAACAATCTTAATCGACGGTTGAAATCGAGGGAACAATATGCCGTCAACGCAAGAACTCAAGTTTTAGAACATTTTAGCATTCAGATAAACGCAAAAAATGGGCCGACAAAAACATGGCGTGCGGCTTCAAAGTGGGCGATGTGGTCAAATACTGAAAGGTATGTTAGATTTTTGCGTAAATGGACTAATTACATTATTACAGATATTGTTACTAATGAAGGCATTTTTATAAAGAGATTTTTTCCCGTTTTCTTTTATACGGGTTGTTTTTGTTTGACAATAATGCTTTTCAGTGGGTATGAACAAGCGAGTAATGACACAATATGCAAATCAGGGATAAATTTTTTTTTTATGTTTTATTGTCTGAGCTCTATTTTGTTTCAAATTTGGGGTATTTTTATTTTCCCATTTTTAGTTAAGGGCCGAGATTATTTAAAGCTCACTGTTGTGAACATAATAATATGTTCTGCGCTTTTCTTAATATCGGAACTGCTTTCAACTCATTTAAAGTTTGGCTTAGGCTATTTATTATCCAAACACAACGAGGATGTATTTATGACAATTACGTTGGTAATTGCGATGTTTCCGCTTTGTATTATGCTGATTTTCTGCATGATACTACTTGTTTTTTGGTACATCTCAAATATATTTTATTTTTTAACCCTTCGGAGTTTCTCAAAAGACTTTGGAAATAATATTCAGGGACTTAGGGATTCTCCACCCATTTAATCGTTTTCCTCTCGAATTGCGTAAATTAAAAACTTACGGCCTATCCAAAAACGGGTCCTTTGGGTAGCAGACAAGTAATAGGATTGGATAAATTATTGATGCCTTGATAAGTTCTGAAACGCTAGCTTTAACCTATGTTAGCATTGTCACTACATGACAAATATTTAATTATTGATGATCTTAAATCAGGAGGAGAAGATTTATATTGTAAAAACCTTTCGTTTTGCAGTTAACAACACCTGCGAAGGTGAGAGAAATTACATTATTTTTAACAATGAGAAAAATCAAATCTCTTTTTACCCTGCTCTGCATACACTTAACGGTAACTGCCCAAACCATCCCCGCGTTAACACCCGATGTTGCTGTAAAGCTTTCGAAATACCCGCTCGGCTGTATTGTAAGGCAATTCCCCAATAAAACTTCGCATACGGCTAATAGCGCCGTTGATGCGCAACTGCTGCCCATACAGCTTCACCCCGTATTTTACGGATGTTTTGATTGGCACAGTTCGGTACATGGGCACTGGATGCTGGTGCGCCTCCTCAAAACTATGCCGGGTTTAAAAAACAGGACAGAGATCATCAAGCAACTGAATACTTCCTTCAATCTGGAAAAAATGAAGGCCGAAGCAAAGTATTTTACAAAATATAAAGTGGCGGATAGCTATGAGCGGACATATGGATGGGCATGGCTATTAAAGCTCGACCAGGAGCTTTATACCTGGAACAATCCTGATGCAAAGAGATGGTACGCCGCATTGCAGCCGCTTACCCGGCAAATATTAAAGCTTTGGAAAGCTTATTTACCTAAAGAAACCTATCCCACAAGATCAGGGCTGCACCCCAATACCGCATTTGGATTGGCTTTCGCACTGGATTGGTCAAGAACGTTAAAGGATAAAGTCTTCGAAACCCAGATCATTGAAAAGGCAAGGTCATTTTATCTGCATGATACCGCTATTCCCGGCTACCTGGAACCTGACGGTACCGACTTTTTTTCGCCAAGCTTAGAAGTTGCCGACCTGATGCGCCGGGTTTTGCCCAATACAGCGTTTGTTAGTTGGCTGGATAAATTTTTTGAAGAAAGAAGTATAAAGCGCATCAGTGAAATGCCGGTAATCATCGATATAAATGATTATTACCAGGCCCACCTTATCGGTTTATCATTTACAAGGGCGTGGTGTATGAAAGGCATTGCGAAAGAACTCCCCACAGGCCATAAATGGAAAAAATGGTTTGAAGCAACAGCCGATAAATTTCTTTCAAATGCCTTGCCCCTTGTATTCAACGGTAATTATGGCGGTGACCACTGGCTGGCCACTTTTGCTGTTTATAGTTTGGAGAAGTGAGGGGAAGTCCGGAAAGTCGGAAAAGACCGAAAGTCAGAAAGACCAAAGTAGGAGAGTTTTGATATTACTTAATTTATTGCCTTCGCCCATAGTATCGCTCAAACCAGCAGCTTTAAGGTAGAATAACGGCGTTTTGCATTCATTAATAACGGTTTGTGCTAAAAGTATGATGATTTGGACAAACCCGTTCCTCTGATTTACCCGTCATTTGCATTATAAACCAATTGCTTTTTATCCTTAACCGGGAAGAGGGCCTTTTACCAGCTAATTAATCTTAAGCATTTGCAAAAGTTTACTTTCCCAGTTTGGCGAAGGAGGTACCGGCTATTGACATAATATAAATAAATAACCAATAAATTAATAAACCAATCAATCATGAAGAAGATCATTACACTTTCATCCGCTCTGATGCTGTGTTTTAGCATGAGCTGTACGAAAAACGCCGAACAAAAACCGGCAAGTCCGGCTATCGCGATACGGCCCATCACATCAACCACCTTCGCGACAAGCAGCTCATTTGCCTACGGTTCTGACGTTAGCTGGGTAACTCAAATGGAAGCATCAGGCAAAAAGTTTTTTAACAAAAGCGGTACACAACAGGATCTGTTTACCGTTTTAAAGGGCGAAGGAATTACGGCTATTCGTTTAAGGGCATGGGTAAATCCATCGGGGGGGTATTGTAATACAGCCGACGTAGTTGCCAAGGCAAAAAGGGCAGCCGCTGCAGGTTTGAGCATACTGATCGATTTTCATTATAGCGATACCTGGGCTGATCCGGGGGATCAAACCAAACCTGCCGCATGGGCAAGTCAGAGTTTTACCACTTTGATGACTACGGTATATAATTATACCCAAAGCGCCCTGAGTTCATTAAAAAGCGCAGGTGTTACACCTACGTGGGTGCAGGTTGGCAACGAAACCAGCGACGGGATGCTTTGGCAGGATGGCCGCGCCTCCGTGGGCGCAACCAACTTCAAAAACTTTGCCTGGCTGGTAAATTGCGGCTATAATGCCACTAAAGCCGTTTTTCCCTCTGCTAAAGTTATTGTACATATAGCCAATGGCTTTGACAACACCACCAGCCGCTGGCTGTTTGACGGATTGAAAGCCAACGGTGCGAGCTGGGATATTTGCGGATTCTCGATCTATCCGTCAACCAGTAACTGGGCAAGTATCAACAGCCAGTGCCTCACTAACATGAAGGATATGGTAACCCGTTATGGTAAGCAGGTAATGATCTGCGAGGCCGGGATGGATGTATCAGCCGCCTCAACCTGCAAATCATTTTTGGCCGACCTGATCGCCAAAACCAAATCAGTGTCGGGCGGGCTAGGTGTTTTTTATTGGGAGCCGGAAGCTTACGGTAACTGGCAGGGATATACCATGGGTGCATTTGACAGCACCGGTAAGCCAACCGTTGCGATGGACGCCTTTCTCCATTAATTAATTAATGTAACCGGGCGTATATTTTACGCCCGGTTAATCTAAAGCAGTTGGGTACACATGAGCTTGATAATGAAGAGCAATCATACATTCCGGCGGGTATTTAATTGCCAATCTACCCCTGCACCGCCACCTGCGGAACATACCCGGCCCTGAAAGTGTTTATAACAGACTTTGGCGTTAATACAGGTAGTTCCAGAATATCCGGCAATGGAACCGGATTTTCATACCCAAAAGGAGACCATAAATACGTCAGCCCGTTAAAAATTAAATATGGCTTGTTATTAAACAGCACAAAGGCGCCGTCGGGGAGGCTATGAGGATCTTCATCGTAAGTTACTTTTGACTTATCACGGTTCATTCGTTCGCTGTGAAGTATATCATCAATTTTTTGGATAGAAGTTTTTTCATCAAAGCCATATTCAGGGTTGCCTTTTAACCAGTAAGTTTTAAATTTGTTATAGTCGGGTCTACGGCATTCAAAGCATGGCCGGTGGCCGGCGGCGAATGCGGTGGCTTCGTCCATAAAAAAGAGCTCGGTGTAAAGGTTCGGCGCCATAACCTTACGTTTACGGTCTTTGAATTCGAGCACACATATCAGCCAGGCTTTTAATTTAAAAGGACGCAGTATTTGTTGTTCGGGACTATGAATAAGCCCACGATTACCCATCCACGCGCCCCGTGCGCTGGTTTTTATGATATTACCAAATGGATCGACCCTGTTTTGCAGCATAGTATTTCATTTAGGCCACTTATTAAGCAGCTCATTCTTAATAAACGTCAAAATTGATGCCGCCGGTGGCCAATACAATAACGGTGGCAATAAGTATTACTCCGACAATTGACGAGCCAATTATCAGGATATAATGCCCGGCTGCATGCCTTTTCCTGGTTTTTATAAAGGCTATATGGCGATACGCCTGCACATAGTCAGAATCCTTCAGCAGCCGTATATCACTCACATTGGCTGCTTTTGGCTTAAAATAATCGGAAAATCTTCGCTTAGGACCCAATCTCCGAAACGCTTGAAGGTCTTCTTTGTTGAGCATGAAGTTTTTAGTGTCAGCTGTTGCTATTTCGGTAACGGAATCCTTGTGCGTAGTTTGGGCCAGCAGGTGCCCAAAGCATATCGTTAGCGGCAAAATTAGTAAAAGTGATTTTTTCATGTTACGAAGGTTTAATTTATGAAAGATTCTTTTAATTAATTTAAAGATTAAAGTATTTAATACAGCTCATTAGGTAAGCGACAATAATTATTCTGAGGCGTCTAAAAACCGCCACCGCCATAATCCGCAATAAATGATACGATGATTACCAGGGCCGCTATTCCCGCTATTGTTGCCAATATGTAGTACGCTGTGGTGCGCCTGCGCTTTGTTTTCATAAAAGCCAGGTGACGATACGTCTTAACATAAGCTGAATCCTGTAACAGCTGGCTATTACTTACGTTAGTCGCTATCGGCTTAAAGTAATCCGACTGGGCCTTATTGCGTCCCGATTCCCGGAATTCTTTGAAATCTGCTTTGTTTAGCCTAAAATTTTGGACATCGGCCTTTGCTATTTCATACACTGAATCCCGGTGCGCGGTTTGCGCAGTCAGCCGATCGCCGCAAAGCAGCATCGGTAAAATTAGTAGAGATGATTTTTTCATGATTGGTAAGGACAGGTTGGTGAACGATTCTGTTAATTAACATGAAGCTTCAGTTATGGGTGTTATTCTAAAAAAAAGGCTATTGTATTAACAATGAGGGGATTGTTTATACCTAAATGCTGGGGTTTATAAAAATAAGAAAATAAATTAACTCTCCTATAAATGAGAATTTTTTTGGTGAATTGTAATTATTTACATTATTTTTATTAGCTGTTATTAAGCTGAATCGCGCAGATACTTCACACGGGAAACACCCGCCATTTGATAAATTTTAAAGTACAATATACTTCACGGTCATGAAAATTAAAATACTTTTTCTGTTGCTCCTGTTTTCCTGCTCAGTAAGAATCTGTTTTGGCCAAAATTTTTATGAGGTTAAATGGACGGGCCACGACGGGGTTAATTATCTCGGATTTTTAATATATAACAGCGATAATGATGCCCTGATGCGGGTGAAGTACAAGGCAAACGGCGTTTATAAGGTTGCTGAATATAAATGTACCGGGAGGTATTTTACTGCCAATAACGGACGAAATTATTATCTTGTAGATGGCAGTAATGCCCATGTTGTTTATAATGGCGGTACCGACCCAAGATATTCTGCCGACAAATTCCTGTTTACAGATTTGGATGCCGCCCATCACTTTAAAAATCTTTATGCCTATGATGAGTCGGACCTGCAAAAAAGCAACCTGGCAGAATTGATGCAGCCGGCGGTTTGGAGAAAATTGGACCCGACGGTTGATTTTTCGGAAGCATACATTTATGATTTTTATGACAAAAGTGAGCACAACTACACGGCGCTGCTGTCATTAATGAATAGCCCCAGGAATACAACGGTATACCATAATACAAGCGTAAAATTATACCTGGTTATCGTAGCCAATACCCTCGACAATAGCATCGGGAACGGTTGCGAAGTGGACAGAAAGAAATTGGTGACTGAAATGCATGATATAGCAAGCGCTTTGAATATCAGCGTAGAGGACCACATTATTTATGGAACAGATTTTAGCAGTGATAATGTGATGAATACCATCAATGCCATATCGCCCTCGCAGGATGATATCGTTATGTTTTTTTACCGCGGGCATGGTTTCAGGTGGAATGATCAGCAAAGTTCGTGGCCCTGTATGTCAATGCGGTATTCAAATTACCAGCCCTTTACGTCGATAAGTATGGATGATGTATATTCGAAAATAGTAGCCAAAGGAGCAAGGCTGAATATGATATTCGGCGACCTTTGCAATAGCAATATCGGTGTTAACCAGGTTACTTTCCAGGGCTCAAATACACTGCAATCCAATTTCTATCCTGATATCGATAAACTAAAACACCTGTTTTTAGATTCAAAGGGCACACTAATGTCTGTTGCTGCAAGTCCCGGAGAAGTATCATGGACCAATAGCTACGATGGCGGGTTTTTTACTTGCAGCTTCTTTGAATCGCTGCATTCTGAAATAGGTAAATTTACAGGCTCGCCCAGCTGGAAAAACATCCTGGTTTCAACCATCAACAAAGCGGTATATAAGTCGCAAAATACCTGCAGTAACTGTACGGTGCAGCATGGAGAATATTACATTTCACCTGACCTCGCCAACCAATGAAAAAGCAAATCATAGCAGTTATTTTGATTGGATTCGCAACTTTCAACTGCTCTATATTTAAAGAAAAGGAGAAGCGGAAAAACGAGGTGTCTTTTTACAAAATTTCAAGTATGCCTGTGAGGGCACTGGACTACAAGCCGCATAAAAAATATATAAACGATTATGAGATTATAACCTCGCGCAAGCTAAGTGATAGCGATACCGTTAAGTTGTCGCAGATTTTGTTGTCGGATTCGTTGATGATCAAGGACAATAACCATCGTTCGTGCGAGTTTTTACCTGTTTACGCTTTAAAATGGTCGTCAGGTAAAACCATTTTGATTAGTTTGTCGCCCTGTGCCAAAATTCAGGTTACCAATAAAGCCTCTGATCCGATTGTCGTCAATGATTTACGGGATCATAGCGGTCTTGAAAGCTGGGTATTAAAGAAAGATACAACCACTTTAAAATAGTTTGAGTTCGTATGGGCAATTTTCCGGACTCTTATTTTCAAATTTTCAAATCAACACATTCTCAAATTAAAGTAACAATCCTCAGCGTCCTGCATCTTAATAAAAACTTATATTTAAAACTAAAAACCAACGAATCATGATAGTAACAACCAGCACTTATTTAGAAGGCTATAAAGTAACACAGCATTTGGGCATTATAAGAGGTATTACCGTGCGCTCTCGCGGTCTCGGCGGCAATATACTGGGCGGTTTGCAAACGCTTGTAGGCGGGCAAAATACCGTTTACACTGATCTGTGCGAAACTGCCAGGCAGGAAGCTTATGATTTAATGATACTGCATGCGCAGGAGCATGGCGCCAACGCCGTTATCAATATGCGTTATGATGCAAATGATGTTATGCAGGGCGTAACAGAAGTTTTGGCATACGGTACTGCCGTTGTGGTGGAAAAACTATAAAGCAACAATTTATCCTATTTTTTTAGATCTGGAGATTGAACAGGCCTCTTGGCGGTATCGGGCATTGCATCTGAATTGCCTTGTTTTTGTTTATTTTTTATAATGTCGGGATGATACCCCGGTACATCAGGTGATTGCTTAAAACGAAATTCATCTGAAGGGTCCGGGCGATTAACAAAAAAAATAAAATAAACACTTATCGTTACCGCCAGGAGTACAATAGCCATCACCCAATAAACCTTCTTTTTGTTTAATATGGAATGCTTTATTGCGCCTGTTTCTGCTTTAATAGCAGCACGCAAAACATACCCTTTTTTCGGCACTGTTTCAATCAATGTTTTGGCATCGTCATTAAATACTTTTCGTAAGTACGAAATACCCTGTGTTAACCCTTCGTCTGCATTGCCATAGTCGTTCCAAACTTCTTTGGTCAGCATCTCCCGGCTTACCAACTCGCCTTGTTTTGCAACCAGTATGCAAAGCAGGTTCATCAGGCGTGGCTCAATTCGCGTTTCTCTTATGGGTTCTATCTGCTTAATCAGTCCCAATTCGGGATATACCGTGAACCTGTTATTCAATACAAATGGCTTATCGTTCATTTCTCAAAAATAATAAATATAACCTTATACATACCCGAACAGAAAACCTGAACCTTTTCTGAAGCTTTTCTATATGCGGACCGATCTTTATCCGCAATAGTTTTGATGCAGTTTAAAAATAACGCATCATGAAAAAAATGAAAAAAGGTTTATGGCTGCCCATCATCAGCCTTAGTATGGCAGCAATGTCATGTTCGGGCCAATCGGCCAAAAGTAATTCATCGGATAATACAACGGTAAGTTTCCCTTCGCCTGGACCAACTCAAAAAGAAACTCCGCTAAATACGGTTACCACTACCGGAAGCGACGGCACACAGTACAAACTGGTGCAAATAGGCGATAACCTGCCAAAATTTTATGTAAACAGTAAATTGATCCCGTTGGACGATATTGCTCGTTACGCTTCGTTGATCGACCGCCTAGAACCAATTCTTTGGGAACGGCAAAAAAATTCTGCTCAGCAAAACAAGGCTAAAGCAATAAGGCAGCAGGACGCCATCGTAAGTGACCTGGTAAAAGACCAAATCGTTAAAAACCAGGGAGATATTTTCTCTTTTCGCCTAACGGCAGATGAGCTAATCGTAAACGGGAAAGCGCAGCCCTATTCTATATTTAGCAGGTACATGAAAAAGTATATCAAAAATAACGCAAGCGTTTACGTGTTTAACCAATCATCAAAATAACATGAAAACACGTCATTGTATATTTTTCCTGTTAATTGTTATAACAATTACAGCAAAAGCGCAAAAGCAGCACTATACACAGGCAGTTGAAGACCGGATAAGAAATGTTGAGAATGGCCTCGGCGGATGGGTAAAAATTCAGGATAGTACCGGCTGGAATATTTTAAGCCGGATGGCTTATTACAGAATTAATGGGCTAAGTATCGCAATAATCCACAATTATAAAGTTGAATGGGTAAAAGCCTATGGCTGGGCCGATACTGCGCAAAAGATACCCGCTACCGCAAATACCCTTTTTCAACCGGCATCTATTGGAAAATCATTAAATGCTGTTGGCGTGATGAAACTGGTACAAGATGGCGAGCTTGATTTGAAGGAGGACATCAATAGCTACCTTAAACAATGGAAATTTCCGTACGACTCGGTAAGTCACGAAAAAAAAATAAACACGCTGGAGCTATTAAGCCATACGGCAGGGTTATCTGTACATGGTTTTGACGGATATAAGTGGGGTCAGCCTATCCCCAATATCCTCCAAATATTGAATGGCGAAGCCCCTGCTAATTCTCCGGCCGTGAGGTCCATCTTTGAACCTGGCGTTAAATTTGAATATTCGGGAGGGGGAATCGAAATATCAGGTTTAATGGTTGAGGATATTACGGGGCTGCGCTATGCGAATTATATGCGTAAAACCATATTTAAACCACTGGGAATGAATCATACGTTTTATTATTCCCAGCTCATTGATAAAGAAAAGGGTTTGGCTACAGCATACCGGTTTGATGGGCGGCCGATAGGCTGTAAATATTATATTTATCCCGAAGAGGCCTGCGGGGCCGGCCTTTGGTCGACGCCCGGCGATATGGCAAAATTTATTATTGAATTACAATTATCTCTTAAAAATAAAAGCAATAAAATACTATCGGCCGCTACGATCAAACAAATGTTTACGCCTCAAGTTGACAAAAACGTCGCGCTAGGCTTTTTTATTGAAGAAAAGGGAGGACAAACGTATTTTCATCATACCGGCTTGAATGAGGGATTTATTTCAAATTATTATGCATCCGTAAAAGACGGCGATGGCGTAGTTATTATGGCTAATAGCGACTACCTGACAGGTGAAAAAGACATAACGGAGGAAATTGCTAACAGCGTTGCAATGGTTTATGGCTGGAAAGGTTTTTACACACCGGCTATCAAAAAGGAAATAATCGTTTCGGAAAGCATTTTAAAAACTTACTGCGGTAAATATAAATTCAATGGCACCCCTGAGCCTACGGTAACTGTTTTTTGGAAGGACAGTAAGTTATGGTTTAGAGACAGCGGATCGCCCTTGCCCTGGCTAATGCATTTTACAAACAATACCGACTTCTTTTTTCACGAGGTTACATTTAACACACACTCTTTTACAAAAGGTGCCGATGGAAATGTAGATGGCTTTACCATTAAGACACACGACGGCAATTTTAATGCAAAAAAGATACATAACTAAATTGGGGAAGACAGCAGGCAATAACGATTTTTAAATTTTGTAGTTTTGCGGGCTAAAATATAATTGCCCATGTCGCCCAAAGCAAAAAAAATATTCTTGTTACTGAGTATATGCATTCCGTTCCTGATCTATTGTGTGTATTACTATGGAATGGTGATCAAAGATGCGCCCTATAAATTCAAAGAGTTTAAATCGATCGAATTTCAATATGGCTCGGGGGATAGTCTTGTAAACAAGTACAACTCAAAAACCGGCGAATACCAATATCTGAACAAGCGCGATTCGCTTGTAAAAGTGCACCTGTTTTTAAATAACAACGAATTATTGGACCTGCACCACAAAGCAAGCGACCTGGGTTTCTGGGATTTCCCTAAAGACGAACGAAGTAACGATACCACAACCCGAAGGGGTGTTAAGCCGCCGCGCTATATTATCACTTTTAATTACCTGCACAAAAGCAAGCGGGTGGTATTTGATGCCAACTACCCCGGGCCGCAAAAACTGGTAGACGCCAACATGACTTTGATTAAAGAAATTCAAGCTGCTTTGAACGAAGCGGAGGCCAGGCAGAAAAAGTAAAGCGGGTATTGTTTATTGCAATATGTATTCCTATATTTGCACCTCGAATTTTAAAAACATAATTAACAAACAATGTACGCAATAGTAAGTATAGCCGGACAGCAATTTAAAGTTGCAAAAGACCAGCAGATCTTTGTACACAGGTTACAGGGTGATGAGGGCGCTAGTATTGAATTTGACAATGTATTGTTAGCCGAAAACGAAGGTAAATTTAAATTAGGTTCTGATTTAAAAAGTGCTAAAGTATCTGCTAAGATAGTGTCTCATTTAAAAGGTGATAAAGTGATCATCTTCAAAAAGAAAAGAAGAAAAGGTTACAAAAAGAAAAACGGTCACCGTCAGCAATTCACCAAGATCGAGATCACAGGTATCACGTTATAATTTAAAGTTTAACCGAATCCGCCAACCGGCGGGATCATAAAAGATATTAAGAAATGGCACATAAAAAAGGGGCCGGTAGCTCCAGGAACGGCCGCGAGTCGCATAGCAAACGTTTAGGTATCAAAATTTTCGGTGGTCAGCCGGCGATTGCGGGGAACATTATTGTTCGTCAGCGTGGTACAAAACACAACCCGGGCCTTAACGTAGGTATCGGCAGGGATCATACCTTGTTCGCATTAGCCGAAGGTATCGTAACATTCAAAAAGAAAGCAGACAACCGCTCATACGTTTCTGTATTGCCTTTTGAAGCTGAACCTGTTGAAGTGGCAGCAGCACCTGCACCGGTTGTTAAGCCAGTGGCAGAAAAGAAAGTAGCAGTAGCAGCGGCGCCTGTTGCGGAAGCAGTAACAGAAGCCCCCGTAGCAGAAACTCCGGCAGCCGAGGCAGCAGTTGAAACTCCGGTTGCAGCCGCTGAAGAAGCACCGAAAGCAAAAAAGGCAGCAGCACCAAAAGCCAAGAAAGCCGCTGATGCAGACGACAAGGCAGCTGAATAATTAAAAGCTAAAATATTTGAAAGCCCGGATTTGAAAAAATCCGGGCTTTTTGGTTTAAGTTAATTAGCTAATTAATTTGTCATCCTGAGTGTAACAAAGGATCTTCTGAAAGACGCGGGTGGGTTACATGCATGGATGAGAAGATGTTTCACTGCGTTCAACATGACAAAGGGAAGTTAAGATGAACGCTTAATTCTATCTACAATAATTCTTCGGCAAATCAGTCGCTCAAAGTAAAATTTATCGGTATTGTATAATTACATCTCACAGGTTTGCCGTTGAGCAATGCCGGCTTCCACCTGGGCATCTTTCTTATTACTCTTAGCGCCTCCTTATCAAATTCGGGCCACAGCTTTCTTTCAATTTTAAAATTGGTTAAGCGTCCATCTTTTTCCACGACAAAACCAATTATCACCTTCCCCTGCACATCGATATCCATTTCCTTCGACGGCCATTTCAAATTCTTATTTAAAAATTTACTTAATTCATTCATGCCGCCGGGGAATTGAGGCTGTCGGTCAAGGTGATTATGTATGGTGAAAACAGCATTAGAATGCGATGATGGGACTTTTTGTGCATTTAACAAAAACACGCACAATGAAAATACACAAAAAAGTAAGGATCGTTTCACACCCTAAATATACCTAATTCTCCCTCACCAACAGGCCATCGGCGAAATCATGCAGGTATTGCTTATGCTCTTCGGGCAGGTTGATGGCATCAAGAGCCTCAAATGCTTTATCGGCATAAGCCTGCATTTCTTCCTCCGCATACTGCCTTACATCCAGTGAGTTATAGATGGTGGTTATAGCGTTAACCTTTTCCGCGTGGTCAAATTGTTTAAGTGCCAGCCAACCGTTCAATTCACTTTTTTGCTGATCGTCTGCTAATTCGAGTGCTTTTATCAACAAGTATGTTTTTTTGTTTGAGATGATATCGCCGCCCACCTGTTTGCCGAATTTCTCGGGGTCGCCGTAAACGTCCAGTATGTCATCCTGCAGTTGGAAAGCAATACCGAGGTGTTCGCCAAAGCTGCTGAGCAGGTCAGCGTCATTTAATTGTGCACCGCCAATCAATGCACCAATCTTTAATGCCCCACCCAATACTACCGCGGTTTTTAAGCGGATCATATTAATATACTCGCCGATTTTCACATCATTACGCTGTTCAAACTCCATATCTACCTGCTGCCCCTCGCACACGCCCACCGCTGTTGTATTGAAGATATCGAGTATCGGGCGCAGCAACCTGTCTTCTACCTGCATCATTAACTTGTAGCCCTCGATCAGCATCACATCGCCGGAAAGAATACCGACATTTTGGTTCCAGCGTTCATGCACTGTAATCTGGCCGCGCCGCAATGGCGCGTTATCCATTATGTCGTCATGCATTAGGGTAAAGTTGTGGAATATCTCAATCGCCAGGGCAGGGGGAATGGCGGCATCCACATCGCCATCAAACAGATCGCAGGCCATCAAAAGCAGGGCAGGGCGCATACGTTTGCCGCCCAGGGAAAGAATATAGCTTATAGGCTCATATAACTTTGCAGGATAACCTGGAAAATCCAGTTTTCGAACCGCATCACTTATTATTGCCTGTAAATCTTCGAGTTTCTTCATGTTTTGTAGTCAGTGGTGAGTGGTCAGTAGTGAGTGGCGGGTGGTCGTGGTGAATAGCCAGAGCTATATTATGCTAACTACTCACTACTGCCTACTCACTGTTCACTAACGAAAAATCAATCTGCTTCTTGGTCAGGTCCACGCTTTTAACCCTGATCTTCACTTCATCGCCCAGCTGGTAAACTTTCTTTTTACGCTGACCAATGATGGCATAATTTTTTTCGTCTAAAGTATAAAAGTCGTCTGATATATCACGCAGGCGGATCATGCCTTCGCATTTATTTTCAATAATCTCCACATACATGCCCCATTCCGTGACACCGGAGATCACACCGCTGTAAACGCTGCCCACCTGGTCCTTTAAAAATTCGGCTTGTTTATATTTGATGGACGCCCGTTCGGCATCAGCCGCCTTTTTCTCCATTTGCGAGCTATGCTGGCATAGTTTCTCATAATGCTCGGCATTGGCCGATTGGCCGCCATTCAAATAATGAAACAACAAGCGGTGTACCATTACATCCGGGTAGCGACGAATAGGGGAGGTGAAGTGCGTGTAATGATCAAACGCCAGGCCGTAGTGACTGGAGCTTTTGGTGGTATAAATAGCTTTTGCCATCGAGCGGATAGCCAGGTGTGTAAGTACGTTCTGCTCCTTTTTGCCCTCCACATCCTCCATCAAAAAGTTGAGCGATTTGGCCGTTTCTTTATCTGATTTTGTGTTGATCTTATAGCCAAACCTGGCAGCGAACTGTGCAAAACTCGCCAGCGCTTCCGGTTTCGGTGAATCGTGCACACGGTAAACGAAGGTATATTTGTGTTTACCTTTGCCCATTTTACTCACAAATTCAGCTACTTTACGGTTGGCCAGCAGCATGAAATCTTCTATCAGTTTGTGGGCATCCTTGCGCTCCTTTACATACACGCCGATCGGTTTTCCCTGCTCGTCGAGCTTGAATTTTACTTCGGTTGTTTCAAAGCTAATAGCGCCGTTCTTAAATTTTCGCTCACGCAGCTTATAGGCAAGGGTATTGAGTTTTAGTATTTCTTTATCAAAATCGCCGGCTTTATTCTCGATAACTTCCTGAACTTCTTCATAAGTAAATCGCCTGTCCGAATGAATGATCGTTTTGCCATACCATTCGTTGATAATGTGCGCATCTTCATCCAGTTCAAAAACGGCGGCAAAACAAAGTTTATCTTCTTTGGGCCGTAAGGAACATAGACCGTTAGACAAACGTTCGGGCAGCATTGGTATCACCCTGTCAACCAGGTAAACGGATGTACCACGATCATCAGCTTCCTTATCCAGGGCCGAGTCCGGTTTGATATAATGCGATACGTCCGCTATATGAACACCAACTTCGTAATTGCCATTTTCCAACACTTTGAAGGATAGGGCGTCATCAAAGTCCTTGGCATCAAAAGGGTCGATGGTAAAAGTGATCACATCCCTGAAATCGCGCCGCCTGGCAATCTCTTCCTGTGTTATCACATCGGCTATTTCTTCTGCATCATGCTCCACTTCGGCCGGGAAGGATAAAGGGAAACCATATTCAGCGAGAATAGCATTCATTTCAGTGTCATTCTCACCCTGTACGCCCAATATGTGCTTAATGCGCCCGATGGGGTTTTTAGCGTCCGCCGGCCAGTCGGTAATTTCAGCAACCGCTTTTATGCCATTTTTAGCGCCGTTCAGTTCGTTGATCGGGATAAAAATATCGTGCATCATCTTGCGGTCGTCGGGAATAAAAAACGCAAAGCGTTCGGATAGTTTCACAACGCCGGTAAACTCCATTTTAGCGCGCTGCAATATTTCAATTACTTCGCCTTCTTTGTTTTTGCCTTTGCTTTTGGCATAAACGTACACCTTAACACGGTCGCCGTTTAAAGCGTTGCGTAATTTACGGGGTGCAACAAAAATGTCACTTTCAAATTCGTCATCGGTAACGATAAAGGCTGAGCCATCGTTGGTAAGGTCAACCTTGCCCTCAATAAATGTTTTTAATTCGAGCAGCTGGAATTTGCCCGGCGAAAGCTCTTTTAAAACGCCCTTTTTAGATTCACCTTTTAGTATATCAAAAATTACCTCACGTGCCTCAGGGTCGCGGACGTTCAATTTGGCAGAAACCTGTTTATAATTTAGCGGCGTATTGCCGTTTTGTTCAAATATATCAAGTACCATTTGGGTGAGTACCTGGTTGATAGAAGAGTTGTTTTTCTTTTTAGACATAGATTATTGTAAGTACAAACAAAGATACGGGTTTTGAATGCGGATTGCGGAATGTTGAGTGCGGAAGTTTTTTTGAATGCGAGAGTCGGAATGTAAAATGTGGAATGGGGTTAGTTTGATAGAGTGTCAAAATTGTATATACAACTCCGGTATGCAATATTCCAAACCAAATCATATTTTTTTATTCCGCAATCGGCATTCCGACTTCCGAATTTCTTTGCAGCTTCACCTTTTCTTCACGTTATTTTCCTTTGCGGTTTTTCCTGAACTGGTAAAAATAGCCGTTAATTCATTAGCCTCTTTGTGTAAAGATTTGGTAAATTCATTGTTTAAAATATCCGATTCCATTATTAACTCCAGCCAAAGAGTTGTTTCGTCAGCCTCTTCTTCAACAATTGTAATTTTTGAAATAAAATCAGCCTTTGAACGAGCTTTGCAAGCAGACCTATAATTTGCTGCCACTGAAGTCCCTGATCGCAAGATTTGGTTTCCCAAAACCCTTCCAATTCTATCTTCAGGCATTGATTTAACTAATTTGATGATATTGAGTGCAAAGGTTTTTGTTCTAATTTTAAGATCGGTTGTAGGCTGCATTTTTTTGAGGTTTGACTCCTAAATTAAAAATTCTGCATTAAAAACATCTTCGTTCGGCATTCTAATTTCTGCCTTTTCTTCTTATTCCGCATTCAACATTCCGCAATCCGCATTCACACTCCGGGAATCGACGCTATCAATTTCTTAGTATATTCTTCTTTCGGATGATAATAAATATCATCCGGATCGCCAATCTCAACGACCTCGCCCTTGTTCATCACCATCATTCTGTCTGAAATATGTTTGATGACCGCAAGGTCGTGAGATATGAAAATATAGGTAAGGTTAAACTCCTGTTGCAGCTCGCGGATCAGGTTAAGTACCTGCGCCTGAACGGATACATCCAGTGCTGAAACCGATTCATCGCAAATTATAAACTTCGGCTGTAACGCCAGCGCGCGGGCAATTACGATACGCTGCCTTTGACCGCCTGAAAATTCATGCGGATATCGATTAAAGTGCGCCGGTTCAAGGTTTACACGCTCTAATAGCTCCAGTACCGTCTTTTTCCGTTTTGCATTGCTGGTATAAAATTGATGGACCTGCAAAGGTTCCATCAGCGAATCACCAACAGTTAAACGGGGGTTAAGCGATGAATAAGGGTCCTGGAAAATGATTTGTATATCCCTTCGAATTTTACGAAGATCGTCCTTCTTTAGACTTCGAAGATCGGTATTATCAAAATTTATACTGCCTGATGTCGGCTCTATCAATCGTAAAATGCTTCGCCCCAATGTTGTTTTTCCGCAACCCGATTCACCGACCAGGCCAAGTGTTTCACCCGGATAAACGTCAAAGCTTACCTCATTAACTGCTTTGATCACTTCTTTTGAGCGATCCAAAAATCCGCCGTTTATAGGGAACCAGGTATTTAGTCCGTTTATTTTTAAAAGCGGTTCCTGGCTGTAGAGCTTCTTTTTTCGATCTTTTACGGCTTCAGCCGGCCATGCGTATTGTTCTCTTATGCTTCCAATACTTACTTCCTTTTTGGTCTCGGCATTCAAAAAATCAGCGATAATTGGCAGCTTTTTTAAATGATAATCAGGAGATGGCCTGCACGCCAATAAGCCTTTGGTATAAGGATGTTTGGGATGGGCAAATAAAGTTTTTACAGGCGCTGCCTCAACTACTTCGCCTTTATACATAACCAACACGTTATCGGCAATTTCGCTGACCACGCCAAGATCGTGGGATATAAATATCAGGCTCATATTACGCTCTGCTTTCAACTTCATCAAAAGCTCAATAATCGTTTTTTGTACGGTTACATCAAGGGCGGTAGTTGGTTCGTCAGCGATCAGTATTTCCGGGTTACAGGACAACGCCATCGCGATCATTACCCTTTGTTTTTGACCGCCCGAAATCTGGTGCGGATAGCTGTCGAAAATAGCTTCTGGTCGCGGAAGCTGCACTTCGTTGAAAAGTTCAATCGTTTTTTCTTTCGCTTGTGCGCGATCTAATCCAAGATGCAGTTGTATTGCCTCCGTTATCTGGAAGCCACAGGTTAAAACAGGGTTAAGGGATGTCATGGGCTCCTGGAAGATCATCGCCACCCGGTTGCCCCGGATTTGCTGCATATCAAATTCAGGTAATTCAAATATACTTATCTCATTTAGTAAAACCTCCCCCGAGATAACAGCCTGTCGCTCATCCAGTAACCGCATCAACGCCAGCGAAGTAACCGATTTGCCTGAACCGGATTCGCCAACAATGCCAATTGTTTCGCCTTTATTTAAATGAAATGATATGCCCTTAACCGCCTCAAACAGGCCATTTTGTGTTTTGAACTTAACGCTAAGCTCTTTTACCTGCAGAATTACTGTCCCACTATCGTTATGCATTCGTCTGTGATCAATTCTTCACCGCGGTATCGTCTCAATAGTTGTGCTGTAGCCACCACATCTTTCTGACAATAAGTGCAAATCCGTTCCAACTGGTTTTCGACCCAGTAAACATGGCCAACCATACTGCCGTCAATATCATCCTTTGGGGTTGGGATATTAAAAATAGCAGTCAATAAACTGAGCGAGGTGTAGCTTTTATAATCACCGAATTTCCAAAGTTCCATCGTATCCAGGTGATTTACTTCCCAAGGCTTTTTACCGGCTATCTCTAATTGTGATGGTATCTGTAAACCGTTTACCAGCATCCTGCGGCAGATATAGGGGAAATCGAACTCCTTACCGTTATGCGCACAAAGAATGAGGCTTGCCGGCTGGCTTTTTAACAGCGCAGCAAATTGTTCGAGCAGTTCCTTTTCATCGTGCGATGCAAAAGATTTCACCCTGAGCCCGGTATTCTTCCCATTTGAAAATATACCTACCGAAATACAAATGATCTTTCCAAACTCTGCCCAGATGCCGGCACGTTCATAAAAATTTTCCGCAGTTTCTTCTTTTCGTTGGTGTACGGTTTTTAGGTCCCACAGTTTTTTAAAATGCTCCGGCACTTCGTCAAAGTTGCTGTATTGAGGAACCGTTTCTATATCAAGCACCAACAGGTTATGAAGGTCGTATTGTTCGAGCATTTAGTATGTGTTTTTACGAGGCAATATAATAAATCAGTTTGCAGTTCTTGGTTTCCAGTCTGCAATTTTTACGAATAGCCATTAATTGCGATGATATTTGTTTGTCAAAGATGCAATCATTTTTTACTGCCTACTGAAAACTGCCCACTGCAAACTATTTCGCAAGCACCTCAAACCCAATATGTACAGTATTCCCATTCCCATCAACCAGGGTCAGCTGATGCTTGCCCGGATCAGGGTTTAAAGCTATCTGATGAAAATCTTTGGTTTCGCCCACATACTTATCATCCAGGTGCCAGAATATTTTTACGCCCTGCTGCCTGTGGGCTGCATTGAATATCACCCGGCCGCGCGTGCCATCCACTTCCAGGGGAACGTATATTCTTGCGCCGTCCTTCGGATAAATAATTTCCATTGGGTTGGCATTTTCAGCCTGCACGCAATCCGGCCTGAATGGCGGCAGCACGTGATACTCGTAGTTTTTTGTCTTATAATAATACTCCATGGATGGCGGCAGCACAAACCATTTTTTATTAACGATTTCATCCGGCGGCACACAATTGCCTGTTACCTGCCACTTTTCATCTTTACTTAAATGCACTAATTGATGATAGGGGCAAACCGGGGCCTTCAGTCCGCTTTTTGGCACCCACATATCACTCGTATCTTCACAATATTCACCGGCCCGGTACCCGCTTTGGCGGCATACTTTTATTTTTACCATCTCGCCGACGGGCATTTCAAACCAGTCGCGGGCCTCCGGCAATAGCCTGAAAATCTCAAACAACACAGGGGCGGCGGTATTTATTCCCGTAAGGCCCGGTCTGCCTTCTCCATTGGTGTTACCCACCCACACACCGACAACATATTTGGGTGTTATGCCTATCGCCCATCCGTCGCGAAAGCCAAAACTTGTCCCGGTTTTCCATGCAACCCGCTGACTGGAGCTGAATTGCTGCCACAACATTTCTTCGCCCGGTCGCATTACTTCTTCCATCGCCTGGAAGGTGTAATAGATGGAACCCGCATCAAGCAGCCCCGTTTTCTGTAAGTCGGGTTTTTGTTTTGGGGCAAGGCTATAGACCGGGTTGTGATAATCAGCCGGATCATACTTGCCTTTATATTTATCATAATGATTAAGTACACGCGCCATATCGGCGTAAGCGCCGGTCAGCTCCCAGAGTGTGTTCTCGCCACCGCCCAAAATCAGCGACAAGCCGTAATGATCAGCCGGTTTTTTTAAGGTAGTTATACCGATATGATGTAAGAAATCATAGAAACGCTCATATTTAAACTGGTGCAGCATTTTTACAGCAGGAATATTTAATGAGCGCGATAACGCCTTCGATGCCGGGACAGCACCATCAAATCCCAGATCAAAATTCAACGGATGATAGCCGGCAAATTGAGTGGGCACATCCGGTATTAAGCTGTTTGGTAGTATTAAACCATCATGCAGCATCGAGGCATATAACAATGGTTTTAAAGTACTGCCCGGACTTCTCGGCGAGTTTACCACATCTACGTCGCTTTCCATCTGCGGATCCTCCGGGTGGGCTATATTACCCGCATAGGCAAGAGTGGCACCCGTTTCCACATCAAGCACAACGGCGGCAATGTTATTGATGTCATTAGCTTTAAGCACCTGGTGATGCTGCTCGAGTATATTATTAATCTGTTGCTGCAAGGTTAGCCTAATCGTGGTACTGATCCTTGTGCTGCTTTGAAAATGCCTCTGTGTATCCGTTTTAAAGCGTTCAAGCAAGTGAGGGGCAAATTGTGGTAAGGTCAGCGGTTTATCAGGCAGTGGCTCCAGTTTAGCAAGTGCCGCCGTGGTTGAACTGATAATGCCCTGTTGCTGAAGCTTGTCCAGCAACTGGTTCCGTTTTTTGAGCAGCAGGGCCCTGTTTTTTCCGGGATGCACCAGTGACGGCGAATTCGGCAATACCGCCATCGCCGCCATTTCGCCCCACGACAGTTTATCCGGACTGCGGCCAAAATATCGCCATGAGGCCGCGTCTAATCCAATTACATTGCTGCCAAAAGGCGCATTACTGGCGTATAGTGATAATATTTGGTTCTTGTTGTAACTGCATTCCAGCCGCAGCGCCATAAATATTTCGCCTATTTTGTGCCAAACGGTTCTACGGTCTTTTGTTGCGAGGCGTATTACCTGCATGGTAATGGTGCTGCCTCCGCTCGTCACTTTTTTCGAACGCAGGTTTTGTTTAATGGCCCTTGCGAAAGCAAGGATGTCAAAACCGGGATGATGCATAAAACGCTTGTCTTCGAACGATATAATGCACTGCTTAAATTTTTCGGGTACATCCGCATTTGGCGGGAAGCGCCATTGGCCATCCGAAGCGATAGAAGCGCCGAGCAACTGGCCGTTAGCATCATCGATTACATAAGAAGTTGGGCTATTAAATAATGGTTTAGGCAGGCAAAACCAGAATAGTAAGCTTAACGCAACCAAAAACGCAAGTATTATTATTACTTTTGGTATTTTGAGAAAGTTTTTTATTCGGATTAAACCTGGTCGCATTTAAAAAGGAATGAAAATAGAGAAGTTATCAATTATTATCCCAGCTTATAACGAAGGTAATACGATACATTTAATTTTAGATAAAATTAAATCGGTTAAACTTATCGATAATATCCAAAAGGAACTCATCATCATTAACGATTGTTCAACAGATCACACCGAACAAGCCATAACCGATTACCGGCTAAGGAATTCGGGCCTGGATATTAAATATCATAAACACGAAACCAACAAAGGCAAGGGAGCCGCGCTACACACCGGTATCTCAAAAGCCACCGGCGAATACCTGATCATCCAGGATGCCGATTTGGAATATGACCCGCAAGAGTATAACGACCTGTTAAAACCGGTTTGTGGTGGGTTTGCGGATGTTGTTTATGGATCGAGGTTTATGGGCAGCAACCCACACCGAATTCTGTTTTTCTGGCACACCATAGGCAACCGCTGGTTAACATTTGCATCCAACATGTTCAGTAACCTTAACCTTACGGATATGGAGACTTGTTACAAGCTTTTTGATACCAAACTCATCCAATCCATTAAGTTAACCGAGCAACGCTTTGGCTTTGAGCCCGAAGTAACCCAAAAAATCGCTCGCGTACCCAACATCAGGATTTACGAAGTCGGCATTTCCTACTACGGCCGTACCTATGATGATGGGAAAAAGATAGGTTGGAAGGACGGGGTTAGAGCGATTTATTGTATTTTGAAATATGGGTTGTTGGGAATGAAGTGAGTTAAGCTTATCTAGTTGGATGCTTACTATTGTGTCTTTTTAAAAAATTGCTTAATTTTACTATATGGAATCACACTTAAACAGAATTACGGCTATCCCTGGGTTATGCAACGGGAAGCCTACCATCAGAGGTAAGCGTTTAACAGTGCATACCTTATTGAGCCATTTGGCTGCGGGTGAAACCGAGGCCGAAATTTTCGAATCCTTTCCCTTTTTAGAAAAGGAAGACATCACGGCAGTTTTGGAGTATGCAGCTTTGATGGCAGATCATATCAATATCCCGCTTTCGAATAAACAAGTGGCTTAATGAAGTTTTTGGTTGACGCTAACCTTCCCCGAAAATTTTCATGGTTTAATACGCCCGATTTTTATTTCGCTCACGATTGGGGCGATTCTTTTCCTGACAAAGCAATCTGGGATTATGCAATTGAAAACGATCTGGTTATCCTTACCCGTGATTCTGACTACTTCCATTGGATCATTCAAGCCAAAGTATCACCTAAAGTTGTCTATTTCAAACTTCAACAATATGGACGAAAAGAACTTGAACAATATTTCGAGCTTCATTGGAAACAGATTTGTAAACTGATAAAAACTCATAGGATGGTCATAGCGACGATTGATACTTTAGACGTTTTTTGATGGGTATTGACTCGCAATATTCCTCCACCCGATGACAAGTTGTTACCGAAACTTACGAAATTTTAAAAATTTCGTAAGTTTTCTTGAATACGTCGCTGTGCCTAGCCATTACCTCACCTAAATCTTCTCCAACGGCGTGCCGCCGAGAGGCCAGGGTGAGGCTTCCTACCTAACCTCCACCCATTGCCCCTTAATTAACGCCGTTATCGAATTATTATACATCGCTTCGCAGTACGTTGCCGGTAGATAATATTTGCCGGCATAGGCAGCGTTTAGCATTACGTAATAAGTTACTTCTTTGCCTTCCGGTAAGCTGAAATAAGTATTTACCCGGTCATCCCGTATATCGAGGTAATCTGATTCCGAAGATTTAAACGCCTCGTCATTATTCATCATGCGTGTATTCAAAATTTCCCAGCCTGAAGGGAATATCTGCGTAAGCGCCATATTATCATACCGTCCGCGTTTGCCGGGGTTTTTAATGTTTACCTGGGCTACAAAATCAGTTCCCTGCGTTAGTTTTGACGGATCAATTTCTTTGCCGCTGAGCGTGAAATACCCGATGCGCATTTGCAGCACATCAGGATTAATGATGGATTGCACATCCTGGCCCGAGGATGGCTGGCCCTGCTGTATCAGCCTTATATACAATTTATTATTGCCATTATTCTTCAGCAATACTTTGCCGCCGTTTACTGCGAGGCCGCTCTGCCACATATAGGATTGCGAATTCACGTTATTTTTAGCCGAACCTGCCTGGTAATTAAATATTAGCTTGGACGCCGACCTGTTTTGCCCGCAATATTGGGCAATAGCAATCAGCGAATAAGCAGTGGTTTGCGTGCTGTACCAGTCATCCTGCGATAAGCGGAAAGCCACCGTTCTTAACAGTCCTGCCGCCTTTTGCTGTTGGTCCAGCAGTGTTAATGTTTCCAGTATCATTGCCTCATCCCGCAGATCCGAACCATAGGTTCCAAACATCGAATTATAAGGCTTGATACTCAGTGGTAACCCTGCTATCATTTGCTGTCCTACTTCAGGTTGGCCAGCGAGTTTATAGGCCGCTGCAAGCCGCCAGCGCGCTTCGATGCTCAGGTACTTAAATTCCCTTAGCCGGTTCATCGCGCCAAGCTCAGGCGCCCTCGCAAGTGCCAGCAGGTATAAGCGATAGGCTTGTACAAGGTCGGTGCCATAAAAGCTCCGGGTATCCGGCGCCCAGGTAGCTGCTTTTTGTTTTTGATAGGTTTTCCATTGTTCTATAAAGCCCAGCGGCAGGGTATAGCCTTTGGCCTGGGCCGCCAGCATAAAGTGACCGGCATAATTGGTGCCCCATTCATCCGGTTCGCCTGTGCCGGGCCAGTAAGTTAAACCACCGCCGGTTACCTGGAAGCCGTTCAGACGGTTAATGGTGAGCTTAATATTGCGCTCCGTTTCTGCCTGTTGCCGTGGCGAAAGATCAAGCAGCTGGTTTAAGTACAATTGCGGGAACGCCGAAGAAGTAGTTTGCTCCACACAACCATATGGATACTCAATCAGGTAATCCAACCGTTTGGTGAGATTTAATGGTGGGATGGAAGCCACTTCGAGCGTTGCTTTATTCGTGCCGTTGATGCCGATGGGAGCATAAGCCGCGCTCCACGTTTCACCGGGCTTAAGCTCTTTCTCTATTATTTTGGTGATAGGCGGGTTAGGATTTCGCACATTCAGTTCCACATCGTAAACGGCTGTCTCTTTGCCGCTTTTGGCTATAATCTTCACTTTTCCTACACCCACAAAATCCTTAACATCAAGGTCGAACGTAACCAGCTGATCGCCTGTTTTTGTGAACGTGACTGATTTTTTATCGTTACCCTGCAAATTGCTGAACGCATTCGACTGTACCTGTAGGTTTACAGTTTTGATGTTATTTTCCATCGCGAAAACCGTTACCGGCAATCGCACCTTTTCCGACGGGCCCAATACGCGTGGTAAAGTAGCAAGTATCATCAATGGCTTTTTAACTGCCACGTATTTGTCTGCAAACCCGTAACTCCCCTCATGGCCGGCAATTACCATCACTTTAACCGAGCCAATATATTGCGGTAAGGTAAAAGAATGTGTTGCCTTGTCGCCTGCATCCAGGTGGAAGGGCCCCAGGAACTTCACTACGGGCTTAAACCGGTTTACCGATACATTGCGATTGGTGCCGGCAGTTCCGTCGCCACCGATGCTTAAAATCCGTTCCAGGCCGCCGCCATATGCACCGATCACATAATCAAACAAGTCCCATGTTTTTACGCCCAATGCCTCGCGGGCATAAAATGCTTCGTGCGGGTCGGGCGTTTTGTAGTTGGTAATATCCAGCAGCCCTTCGTCAACTATCGCAATGGTATAGGTCATTTCCTTGCCGGATGCTTCCGATATGGTAACCGACGATTTGGTTTCCGGCCTTATCTTATCCGGCATACTGATCACCGGTTTTAGTATGGTTTCCGGATTATAAACCGTTAACGGGATCACGCCATACATACGTATCGGCAGGTCATTTACCGTTTGCGAGTGTCGCTGCAGCAGCGTAACGTTCACAAAAATATTAGGCGCCATGCTGCCGTCAACTTTAAATGTATACCGCGTTTGTCCCTTTTTGGTATCGATCCATACCGAGCTTAAAATCTTACTGCCATTCTCGAAGCTGATCAATGCACGGCCATCCGACATAGTAGGAATAGTGAGCGTTGCATCTTCACCAACTTTATAACTGGTTTTATCCGAGGTAAACGATAACATCGCCGCCTCGGTGGGGTTATTCTGCTGCAGCCTTTCCGACCAGTTTGGCCAGTCGACATAAAATATTTTTCCGGTGGAATGGCCTGTTTCAGGGTCTTTCACCCGTATCAGGTAGCGCCCCCAATCAGCCTGGGCGATATGCAGGTTCCATTTTCCGCGCCCGTTAACCAGCTGTACATTTTCAGTTTTTATGAGCTTGTTGTAACGGTCCTGCGTAAAATTGCTTAGTTCATCGCCGGTTTGGTCCCACCACCAGCGCCATTGGATCTTGTAAAGCTCCAGTTCCACACTTCGCGAGCCGCTGAATGCATTGCCATGCACATCCACGTCGGCTATATCAATTTCATGATCTTTATCAGTTACCAGCATACCCGAGAGGTCGCTGCCCTTAGGCGCTTTGATCCCCACATAACCCGGATAAACATTATAAGGCATCTGTAATTGCTGAATACTGAAATTTCCGCCCGGCTCAAAAACCTTCACCAAAAAGTTTGCCCGCAATTGTCCCGGCGCCTGCTTTTCTACATTGATGTTGGTATTTACGGTTCCTTTTCCCGTTGCATCCAGCCTTCCGTCGAAAACGGTTTGAACCTGGGTATTAAACGCAAGAGTAGGGTCATCAAAAGTATAATCCGGGTAATTTTTGAAAGCAGTTGTTTGCGCCGTTAAAAAGGCATCCACTTTTGCTTTCAGATTTTGTGCCGTGCCACCAAAAAGCCATTGCGCGTTCAGTGTACCGTTTACGTCCCCGCCCTTTGTTAGTTCGGTGGCATTACCAAATGATAAACCGATTTTTAGCCGGTTCGGCATTATGGTTTCTATCTTTATGCTTTTGTTAAACTCAGCGCCGCCTACCTTTACTTTTGCCGACCAATTACCTGTAGGGGATGAGGTTTCTGTAGCGGTATGAAAACTGTAAAAACCATCCAACGCCTGTGTTTGTGTAACGCGCCGGTATAATTTGCCGTTGGGATCATATAATTCAAATTGAACCGGGTGATCGGGCGGCAGGGTTTTTAATTTATCTTCCAGTATGAACGACATGTAAATAGAATCGCCGGGGCGCCATACGCCGCGGTCGCCGTATATAAAGCCCTTTAACCCGCTTTGTATCACATCGCCGCTTACATCAAAGCGGGAGAGGGGCAATGAGCTACCATCGTCAAGCTTCAAATAACCGCGTTCGTTGCCCTTCCTTGCGACCAGCAGGTAAGGTTTACGTTTCAACTCAAATTTTGCAAAGCCGTCAGCATCCGAGGTGGTTTTCAAGATCACCTGTTTCTGATAATCTAATAGCTCCAGGTCGACGCCCTGCATAGGCTTTGCACTCAAAATGCTGGTAACAGCAATGATCATGTTATTATCGTTGCCTCGTTTGGCTATCAAGCCGATATTTGACGCAATGATATTGCGCGTTGCCCATTTGTCTTTTGTGAAGTATGAGTTGGTGCAAGCGTCGTTACGCTCCTGCCAGTTAAAACCGTCGGGATAGTAGTTATCATACCGCGCCCAAAAGTCGTCGTCCTCATCGCTTACTTTGGCTGTGTTGCTGTCATTGCTTTCGCCTTCGCCGTATTCGTTGTCATCATCACTTTTGATGGCCGCCCCGCCCGCTTTGCAATTGTACAGCGAGTATTCTTTCCTGAACCCGATTATTACTCGATAAATGGCACCCGGCTCGGCACGTAACAGCTGGTCGAGGTCGAGCATAAAGCGGTTCTTTTTATTGAGGTTAACGCTTTTATCTTCATCAAGTCGTATAGTCTTTTGTACTACGGGCTTACCTACATGCCTTAATTCGTCCCCGCCGTCAAAACCATTGTTCTGGAAATATTGCGGCACGTTGTTTTCGTAAATTTTAATGATGCTTACATCCACCGCATTCAGATTAACAGCTTCAAAAGGCATCATCAGCTTGCCCGAATCAGGCAATATAACGCCCTTGCCGGGGATCATCACAGAGGGTAACCTGTTCTCAAAAAATACATTTGCGCTGTATGTTTTAGTGATTTTTTTGTGCGATATGTTTTCGACACCTTCGTTTACGGTGATACCGTAATCACCCTGCAACCGCTCAGGTGCATAAACCTTTACCGTGCTGCCGTCGATGGTATAAGCCGCATCGGTCACATTGCTGATGTTGATGAGGCCGTTCAACTCCTGCCCGATTTTTATTGCGTCGGAAAACTGGACCAGCACATATTGGTCATTGTCCTGCACAGCGCGGATGTCGAGCACTTTAAAATCGCCGATTGCGGGTATGTCAAAATTCCTGGTTCCTTTTTTATCTACGTTTAAACTACCGCCATCCCAGTTAACCGCCAGTGGATGTACCTTGCCATTTTCACGTATTAACTGGTTTACAGTAAATTGATGTGTTTTTGTGATGGCATTATGCTGCCAGGTTACAACGACGGGAGACGTGTAATTAACCGCGATTATTTTTTCAATATTGGCGGGGTCCTCATTGTCGGCGGTTTGGATGACACCGCCCAGTTTCATTTTATCAACTGAAGTGCTGGTAGCTGTTTGCAGGCCTGTAAACGAAACCGTGAAGTCGGGTTTGATGGTTTGAAAGCTGAATTTAAAATGTTCAAAACGGTCGGATACGCGGATGATCTTGTTTAACTTAAATTCGGCGGTGTAACTTTTATCCGGCTCCAATTTTCCATCCGGCCTGAACTCAATGGTACGCGCATCAATCCAATAGGCTTTCCCTTTTATGGATGGTGAAAAATCGAAGATATTGTCACTCAACGCCTCATTTTGTACATGGCTGGTTTCTACATCGCCCGCCAGACGAATACGAATGGTGCTTTCCTTCGATATCACCCCCGTCGTGTACGACTCGATATACTTACTGAATTCCGGGTCGATCGCCGGTTTTTGCCGGTGACGAACAACGAAAAAAATCACTAAAGCGAGTAGTATAAGCGATAAGCTTATTCCAATTAATCCTCTTCTCGAACGGAAAAGGCTGATGAGGTTGTCCATGACAAGGCGTATTTATTACCTTGTAATTTATACAATTTATGACAATAAATAATTTATTTGAAAAGATATTTAATTTCGAATTTCGGATGTTCGATTTCGGATTTGTATGCATTTTTGGCCTTTAAATCGCGGAGGTTTTATGACTTGCCAGCCAGGTTTTTTTGCTATAAAATTTTTGTCGGTGCGGCGCCAAATTGCTTTTTGAATGCGAATGAAAAATGTGAGAGATCCTCAAAACCAAGGTCCAGGTAAACATCGGAGGCTGTTCTGCCTTTTTCTTTGATTAGATAATACGCTTCCTGTAACCTTCGCCGTAGCAACCAGCGGCTAGGTGTTAAGTGGAACAATTTTTCGAAATCCCTTTTGAACGTTGCCAGGCTCCGGCCGGTAAGATAGGCAAACCGGCTGAGGTCGACATTAAAATGAAAATTCTTGTTCATGAAAGCCTCCAGGTCTATTTTCCCGGGTTCGCTGAAGTCGAACAATATGTCTTTCAATTCAGGATTTACTTTTAACAGCAGCAGGATCGCCTCTCTCAGTTTTAAAGTTATCAACCCCGCATCGCCCTCGCCATTAAGCTGCATGTAGGATGATAGTGAATCAAAATAATTTTTATACAAATTGCCGGCTTCCAGTTTAATCACCGCGTCGCCGCCGACATGCTTTTCAGCTTTATATCCAGCCTCCATACTGAAGTTCCGCAAAAAGGGTTGATCAAAGTGAACCGAGAACGACTTAAACTCCCCGCCTTCCGGGGGCAGTTTATTAAACTTCATCAAATGGTTCCGCCTGCTGAACCTGAAATCTCCGGGTTCAAAAATATATTCCTTGTTACCGTCATTCATGATCATCGTACCCGATACCTGGTAGCCAAAAACATATTCGGGTATAAACTGCTCTCCCTGCCTGCTGCGGGTAACGTAGCAGGAATAAGCTATTGACGATGGCCTTTTATTGGGTTGCATTATCAAATCTATTAATTTCCGTGCTCTCTGCGCAAACCTTGTGTCTTTCGTGGTTATTTCAAACACAAAGAACACGGAATAACTGAATTTATTATTTCCTCGCTCCGAAAAACGATTGACCGATTTCTGTTTGCGTGAAATCTTCTGCATCATCGGCATCGGTTGCGGTGCTTATTTGCAGCCATTTTTCCATTTCTTCGTTTCTTACAACATTGGCTTGTTTTACCATAGCGATGGCCTCACTTCCCAGTACCAGGTGTACCGGTGGCTCCGGGCTATCGGCCAGTTCGATTATTGCTTTTGCGGCTTTATCGGGGTCGCCCATCGGGATAAAATTGCTGTTTTGAAATAACTCCATCCGTACGCGAACGGTCGTTGCATAACCTTCTACCTCCGGCGCAGAGGTCATTGAGGAAAGCAAATCTGTACGCAATCCGCCCGGCTCAACACTTGTTACCAATATGCCCAGCGGTTTAACCTCTTTAGCCAGTGCCTCGCTAAAACCACTCAAACCAAATTTTGCCGCCTGGTATATGGTTAGTCCGGGGTTACCCACCCTGCCGCCTATTGAGCTGACCTGTAATATTCTGCCCGAACGCTGTTTGCGCATGTAAGGTAATACCGCACGGGTTATTGCTATCGGTGCATACAAATTGGTTTCCAATTGACTGTGCACCTGTTCATCGCTATAGGCCTCGGCCGCACCTATAACGCCGGCCCCGGCGTTGTTGACCAGCACATCTATCCGGCCGAATTTCTGGATCGCATTTTCAACTGCGGCTATGATCTGCGCTTTGTTGGTGACATTCAGCCTCAGCGGATAAATACTGCCAGGGTACTTGTCTGCAAGATCTTTTAATTGTTCCGGGTTTCGCGCTGTTGCTGCAACCAGATCGCCACCGGATAATACTGCTTCTGTCAGGCTTCTTCCCAATCCGCGGGAACTGCCTGTTATAAACCAAACTTTTGACATAATTTTTAAATTTATTTTTAATCAAAGATCGGTTCAATTGGATGGGGTCGCTTTGTTAAAACGTTCAAGTTGCTTTGTTGAAACGTTCAGGTTTGGCGCGTAGGTTTTGAATGATTGAAGGAAAAGAAAAAGCCTCCGATAAATTGGCTATAAAAGCGATATTATTTGACTTTTAAGTACGTTTGCAAAACGTAAGTTAAAGTTAAGTATCAATCAAATGATCACACTTTCAACAGAACAAATAAAGGAAATTGCCGAACAGCTTGAAATCGGCTTCACTTGTTTTTTGGACAAAAGCACTAATGAACTTATATTTTTAGCCGGTGACGAGTTTGAATTTTTAGATGCGGAGGATGATGCGTGGGCGGAAGAACGGAAGAAAATTGACGATAACCCCGATGATTATTATGAGATTGAAAAAATGGATTCAACAGACTCCTATGCAGTAATGCAGGATTTTGTTTATACCGTTGATTCGGAAAAATTAAGCGAAGATTTGGTAAATGCATTAAATCACGATAAACCGTTCAAACAATTTAAATATGTGATTGATGATTCAGGAGAATACAGGCAGAAATGGTTCGATTTTAAAAGCATGAAAATGCAGCACTGGGTTAAATCAGAAATTGACCTGATTAATGGCAACGAGGAGCCAGAGTAGTATCAGAGTATCATTACCCCGACCTTATTTACCACTGGCAGCTTTATAAAATTCAGCTCCACAATACTTTCCGGCAAAAAGATAAACTTCTTATCAAAAATTTCCCCGCCGATATAATAGCTCAGCCAATACTCATTATTTAAGCCGAAAGTTTGCTCGTCAATAGGTTCTATCAGCTTATACGAGCCGCTTTCAATAATAGGAAACATATGGCGCAGGGTGGAGGTTTTTACCTGTGTCCCGTCCTTTTCGCCATAACCCCGGGAAGTGATTAATACGTTTTCGATAGCAACCTTTTTCAGGTTAATCAAATAAACATACCATATTTTAGTTTCAGCGCTTTCCTTCTCCAGCGCTACTGCTACAGCAATATCTTTTACTATATTTTGGGGGAGGTCTTTAATCATTTTTTTAGTTGATTAAGTTGGATTGGGTTGATTGAGTTGGATTAAGTTGGCAAAAGCTGTAATATCAACTCAATCAACCACTCACTTAATCTCCGAAGGAGTCCTTTGGACAACCCAATCAACTAACTCACTTCTTCTTCACAAATCTCTTGCCCGGCTTCTTCGGCTCTTTCTCGGCGGCATCGGCTAAAGCCTTGCATTCAGCGAATGTAAGGGCTTGCGGGTCTTTATCTTTCGGGATCTTGATATTCAGTTTGCCAAATTCTATATAAGGGCCCCAGCGGCCGTTTAATACTTTCATTGCTGGGTCTTCATCAAAAGCTTTGATCAATTTTTCGGCATCCTTTTTACGCTTTTCGATGATCAGTTCAATCGCTTTTTCTTCCGTAACATCCAGCGGGTCAATTTCCTTTGGCAGTGAATAAAATGCGCTGTTATGCCTGATATAAGGGCCGAATTTGCCAATGGCAACGGTCATTTCCTTATCTTCAAACGAACCAACCTTTTTTGGCAATTTAAATAACTCAAGCGCTTCATCCAGCGAGATCGTTTCTATGCTTTGACCTGTACGCAAACTTGCGTAAAGCGGCTTATTCTCTTTATCGTCATCTGTTGCACTCTCACCCAGTTGCACAAAGGGGCCATAACGGCCAATACGTACCGACATTTTTTTGCCGCTAACGGGATGAACGCCTAATTCACGCTCGCCAGTCGCTTTGTCGGCTGTTTGAATGGTGCTTTCTACCTCTTTATGAAAAGGCGTATAAAAGCTGCGGATCATATCCGTCCATTCTGTTAGCCCCTGGGCAATTTCATCAAATTGCTTTTCAACTGTCGCCGTAAAATGAAAGTCTACGATATCCTTGAAATACTGCACCAAAAAGTCATTTACCACCGCTCCAATATCTGTCGGGAATAACTTACCGCGCTCGGCGCCAGTGTTCTCCATTTTTTCCTCTTTGTTGATATTGCCGCCTTTAAGCGTTAATACGCGGAATGCCCGTTGTTTGCCTTCGCGTTCTTCTTTTACCACATATCCCCGGTTTTGGATGGTTGATATGGTAGGAGCATAGGTTGACGGGCGGCCAATGCCAAGCTCTTCCAGTTTTTTCACAAGGCTTGCCTCAGTGTACCTTGGGGCAGGACGGGAGAAACGTTCTGTTGCAGTCATTTCCTGCAAAGCCAATCGCTGTCCTCTAGTTAAAGGCGGCAGCATGGCATTTTCGCCATCCTGGATGTTATCGTCTTCATCGTCGTCAGATTCCAGGTAAACTTTCAGGAAACCGTCGAATTTCATTACTTCGCCGTTAGCGGTCAGTTCTTCTTTGCGTGTTGATATACTGATCTTCGCCGTGGTTTTCTCAAATTGCGCTTCACTCATTTGCGAGGCAATAGCACGCTTCCAGATCAATTCATAAAGCCTCATTTCACCGGAATCACCTTTGATGGAATGCTGGTTAAAATAAGTCGGCCTTATCGCTTCGTGCGCTTCCTGGGCGCCGGCGCTTTTGGTTTTATATTTACGGAGCTGATGGTATTTATTGCCATAAGCCGATACAATTTCATTTTCTGCTGCAGTTAACGCGGTATCAGATAAATTAACTGAGTCGGTACGCATATAGGTTATTAAACCCGATTCATAAAGCTTTTGCGCCACCTGCATCGTGCGTGAAACCGAATAGCCCAGTTTACGGCTTGCTTCCTGCTGCAAGGTGGATGTAGTAAAAGGAGCCGCAGGCGAGCGTTTGGCCGGCCGCGTTTCCAACGATTTTACCTCAAACTCAGCATTTATACAATCCTGTAAAAATTTTTCTGCATCTTCCTGTTTGCTATAGCGTTCGGCTAATTCAGCCTTGAAAGCCTCTTTTCCTTTTCCAAAAATAGCAACGATCTTAAATGCGGCTTCTGATTTGAATTTATTGATCTCGCGCTCGCGGTCGACAATAAGCCTTACTGCAACTGATTGTACGCGGCCCGCTGAAAGTGAAGGCTTTACTTTTTTCCACAACACCGGGGATAGCTCAAAACCTACCAGCCTATCTAAAACACGGCGTGCCTGCTGGGCATTAACCAAATTATAATCGATACCGCGCGGTGTTTCAATCGCACGCATAATAGCGGGTTTTGTGATCTCGTGAAAAACAATCCGTTTGGTAGTTGCGTCTTTTAATTCTAAAGTATCAAATAAGTGCCATGAAATGGCTTCCCCCTCGCGGTCCTCATCCGATGCCAGCCAAACCATATCTGCAGCCTTCGCCAGTTTTTTTAACTCGCTTACTATCTGTTTCTTATCCGCCGGGACCTCGTATTTTTGAGTGAAATTATTTGCGATATCTATAGCATCATCAGATTTAACCAGGTCGCGGATATGCCCGTAACTCGACTTCACCGTGAAGTCGGCGCCGAGGTATCCTTCAATGGTTTTGGCTTTCGCCGGAGATTCAACTATGAGTAAGTTTTTAGCCATTAAGCAATTGTTTTTTTGCAAAGAAAACATAAAGAAGCCGAAACGCAATATGTTTTTTTGATTGTTGTTACGTTGGGATGCGGAAAAGGTTGGATGTTTTGGTGTTTGAAGGTTGTAATGTTGTAAAGTTGAAAGGTTGGACCTTGGGGCAATTGAAGGTTGCAATGTTGTAAAATTTGACGCTTTAAACTGATTAGTGAATTCTATTAAACTATAAAATAACCTTCCAACTTTAAAACCTTTCAACTTTGCAACAACTCCTCACATCAAAAACCCGCCGCCCAGCAAATCATCACCCTCGTAAAACACGGCCGACTGCCCCGGGGCAATCCCGGCTACTGTATGATGGAAATTAACCATCATATGTTCGCCCATTTGCTGAATGGTGCTTTGTGTGCCCGCATCTTTGTACCTGATTTTGGTTATTGCTTCCAAAGGCTCGGTGATGGTTTCATATTTAACCAGATTCAGGTTTTTTACCCAGGCTTGCTTGCGTTCCAGTTCATCAACTGTTCCTAATACCACCGTATTTGTTTCGGGCTGTATTTGCGTTACAAACATCGGATGACCTAAAGCAATACCTAATCCCTTGCGCTGCCCGATGGTATAAAACGGGTATCCCTGGTGCTTGCCTACAATAGTGCCGTCTGTTAAAACGAAATTACCTCCCGCGACACGTTGCTCCAGGTCTTCAACTTTGTGCCTTAGAAAGGCCCTGTAGTCGTTATCAGGAACAAAGCATATTTCATAGCTCTCGCTTTTTCCGGCTAATTCTATTTGCCCCATATCCATGGCCATTTGCCTGATCTCGGGTTTTGAAAAACTTCCCAAAGGAAACCTGGTACGTGCGAGGTTTTTTTGAGAAACTCCCCAAAGCACGTACGACTGATCTTTATTCGTGTCCTTTCCTTTTGAGATCACATACCTGCCGTTGTCCTGCAAACGGATATTGGCATAATGGCCGGTAGCTATAAATTCGCAATCCAGTTTATCTGCCCGCTTTAATAACGCTTCCCATTTGATATGGGTGTTACATAAAACGCACGGGTTGGGGGTACGGCCTGCAAGATATTCATCCACAAAGTTGTCGATCACAAAATCGCCGAACTCATTCCGGATGTCCAATATATAATGCGGAAAACCGTAACCTACGGCCAGTGCGCGGGCATCATTGATGCTATCCAAACTACAGCAGCCGGTTTCTTTCGAACTTCCGCCGGATGAAGCATAGTCCCAGGTCTTCATGGTTAGCCCGATAACTTCATAGCCCTGCTCATGCAGCATAACTGCCGCCACCGAACTATCAACGCCACCGCTCATCGCTACTAATATCCTGCCGTGCTTACTCATAAATTGGGTGTAAAGATACGGGTTTGGATTTTTATGACCGAATAATCAGGTAATTTGACGGTGTTGTGATTTGCAGAAGACGCGCTTTAATTATTTATCCCGGTACTGGTAGAATATTCCTTTATCAAATGGCGTCCATAAACAAGCTTTTTGCCCGCATGCCTTGAGTGCATTGTTTGCCCAGGTATTACAGGTGCAAAACAAATTGTATCGCCCTTTGGCTTCATAAAAGGCATCTTCATTATTATAGTTTGCGTTTGTTTTGATATTGATAATATTTCCGCTTGAATCGGTTTTAAAGTTTTTTTGCACATAGGTTACGAGCCTGGAATATTCTAGCTCGTTGAGTAAGATTTTTTTGCAGGCAGCGTTTTCTTCTATCGTTTTATAGAAGGTGGCATGAATTGCAGCTGTGCTCAACGCGAATGCTGCCTTGAAAGCGACACTGAATTTTAGTTGAGACCATGTCGGCGTATTTAAATAAAATCCTTTATCGCCCCAGCCAAATGCCACGTAATTGGCGGTAGTATCTTTGCTAATTGTATTTTGAAACTTGATCTCTTTACTCCAATCAAAGGTTTTATTTTTAACGGGCAGCACCACATCGGTATGATCGCCATTTGTGAGAATGTAGATGGAAATATTGGCGGGAGAGGGGGAGGGTTCTTTATTTACGCTGATGATGGATAACACAAAAGCGGCTAAAAGGTATAGCGCTACGAAAGCGATGAAGCCTAAAATTATTCTAAAAATAATATTGAATATTTTCCTGAAGTACATTGGTAAGCCCGCAGTTTAAAGCTCAACAATATAGGATTTGATTTTTAAGTTTGATGGTAATTATTTGATAATTCGTATTGGAAATCGATAAAAGCATTAAAAAATTAATATTAATTTATAGTTAATAGTCGTTTTAAATCAGATTGTTATGAGATTTACTTAAGTAATGACTTTAAATTGATGCAGATTTTTATAATGGGTCGAAGAAATGTCCCATTAGGGAGTTCGTATCTGCCCGTCACCCCTAACTATCCATTTATAACTGCATAGTTCTTCCAGCCCCATCGGGCCGCGGGCGTGCAATTTTTGGGTGCTGATCCCGATTTCGGCGCCTAATCCAAATTGCGCACCATCCGTAAATGCGGTGGAAGCATTTACATAAACAGCGGCGGCATCAACCTGGTTTAAGAAGGTTTCTATGTGAGCCGGGTTTTCAGATATAATCGCTTCACTATGTTTTGAGCTGTACTCGGCTATATGGTCAAGTGCGCCTTCAAAATTATCTGCTGTTTTTATGGCTAATTTCATAGATAAAAATTCGATTCCGAAATGCCCGGAGGTTGCCAGGTTCAGTAGATTGGCCGGGTAATGTCCTTTTAAAACCCAGTATGCTTTTTCGTCTGCAAATAGCTCCACCTCTTTTTCAGCCATCGGAAGTACCAGCGCTGGTAAATCACTTAGACGGTCTTTGTGAATGATCAGGCAGTCCAGCGCATTACATACGCTTACCCGCCTTGTTTTCGAATTAAAAACAATGGCGCTTCCCTTTTCAAGGTCACCGGTTTCATCAAAATAAACATGTACAATACCGGCACCCGTTTCAATCACGGGGACTTTACTGTTTTTACGAACGTGGTCTATCAAACTTTGGCTACCGCGCGGAATTAGAACATCAACGTAACCTACGGCATTTAGTAGCGCATCGGTGGCTTCACGGTCGGGGGGAAGCAATATGGCTGCATTAACATCAATGCCGTGTTTAGCCAAAACCTCGTGAATGACATTGATAATTGCTTCATTTGAATAAGCCGCATCACTACCGCCCTTTAAAATACAAATATTGCCGGTTTTAAAACAAAGTGAAAATACATCGAACGTTACATTTGGGCGGGCTTCGTAAATTACACCAACCACACCAAGCGGTACGCTTATTTTTGAAATATGCAAGCCGTTAGGCATTGTTTTCTCGGACAGGATATGCCCTAACGGATTTTCCAGTTGAGCGATATTGTTTATTTCTTTGGCAATATCCTGTATATCCCCTGCGGTAAGTTTCAGGCGGTCATATTTTGGATCATCAGGATCCATGCGGTCCAGGTCCTTTTTGTTTTCCGCTAATAAATGGTCTGTTTGTTTAATGGCGGCAGTCGCAAGGTCAGTCAAAACCTGATTAATGGTGGCTGCATCAACACTTTTTCGCCCCGCTGTGCAGGCATTCTCAAAATAGCTTGTATAATTTATTTCTTTAATCAGCATATCCCTATCTCCCGGCTAATTTTGTAAATAAAGATAATCATAATGCACCAATGGCTTTTGATTTTTTTTGCCGATGCTTTCCTTTGCTTTATCTGAACCATATTCGGCTATTCCCAAACCTATTAGTTTATTATTTTCGTCAATTAATTTAATGATATCTCCCTTTTTAAAATCGGACACGATAACTGTTATGCCGATGGGTAACAGGCTCGAAGCTTTGCTGGATAAAAGCGCAGCTTTAGCGCCCTCATTAACACGGACCACACCAGTAGCAGAATGCTCGGAGTGAGCTATCCATTTCTTTTTGCCCGAAGCCTTTTTATTTGGCAAAAACCGGGTGTGAGCAACTTTATCGTCAAGCACATCAATTAAGATGTTTTCTCTTGTTCCGTTGGCAATATGAACGGCAATACCCAGTTGCGCTATTTTTTGGGCCATGGTTGATTTGGTGATCATTCCACCGCGGCCGAATTGCGAACGGCCCGAGCTGATAAACGACGAAAAGTCAACGGCAGGCCCGCTTACTTCCTTAATCAGTTCTGCCCCCTCCGATTCCGGATTCGCGTCATAAACACCATCCACATTAGTCAAAACTATCAGCGCCTGTGCATTTAGCATGGAAGCGATAAGACCCGCCAATTCATCGTTGTCGGTAAACATCAGTTCGGTGATGGACACCACATCGTTTTCGTTTACTACAGGAATAACCTCATGCTGCAGCAATATTTCCAGGCAGTTTTTCATGTTGAGGTAATGCAGCCTGTCCCTGAAATCCTCCTTGGTTACCAATACCTGCGAGCAAAGGATATTAAATTGTTCGAACAGGTTGGAGTAGGTATTGATGAGCTTTACCTGGCCGATCGATGCAAGCAACTGCCGGGCGGCAATAGCGTCATACTTTTCCGAAACATTCATCAAACTTCTTCCAGACGCCACCGCGCCTGACGAAACCAATATAACGTCTTTGCCTTGTTTTTTGATCTGTGCAATCTGGTCAACCAGGTGGCCAATACGCTTCAAATCGGGCAACCCATCCTTTTGCGTAAAAACGTTGGAGCCGATTTTGATAATAATACGATGGTAGTGGTAGGCCATTTATTTAGTAAATGGTGCAATATACAGCGAAATTATATCAAAAAGCAGACTTATTAACACATTTATGTTGATAAATGTATCAATAAGGGCTCATTATATAACATATGCCATCAGTAAGGGTCTTTTTTAAGCAATTTTAATCTAAAATGGCACATAATCGTTTATAATAGCATCAAAATAATTAAAAACCGGGTTTTTTTAACTGATATAACCTTTCACGTATTCCTGGGTCAATTCCTGTTTTGGGTTGAGCAACACTTCTTCAGTGGGGCCAAATTCAATGATCTTACCCATATAAACAAAGATGATATAATCTGACACCCTGCGTGCCTGCCGAAGAATGTGCGTTACCAGTACAATTGTGTATTTCTCTTTCAGGCTGATAAACAGGTCCTCGATAATGGAAGTAGAAACCGGATCGAGCGCTGACGTCGATTCATCACCCAGGATTATTTCTGGCCCGACGGCAAGTCCGCGTGCAAGGCACAAACGCTGCTGCTGCCCGATGGACAAACGCGTGGCTGAAGCATTTAGCCTGTCTTTAACCTCATTCCAAAGGCCCGTAGCTTTTAACTGTTCTTCTACCAACTGATCTAATTCACTTTTTTTTCGGATACCATGAATACGCGGGCCATAAGCCACATTATCGTAAATAGACATTGGGAGGGGATAAGGCCGCTGAGACAATAGGCCCATTTTTTTACGGATGTGCGTTACCTCGATATTGGGATCGTAAATATTATCGCCATCAACCAATACCTTGCCGGTAATTTTCACGTCGGGCGTATTATCCAGCAGGCGGTTAAATGATTTTAGTAAAGTGGTTTTCCCGCAACCGGAAGGACCGATGATAGAAATTACCTTTTTGTCGGGGATGTTTATGCTGATATCCTTTAAAATATGCTGGTTCCCAATATGCACATTTAAATTCTGAACGCTGATATGTGGAGTTTGGGTCATTAAAGTTTATGTTTTGAAAGTTTTTTTATTAATATTTCGGATAGCACAGTGATTATCAGCACAATGATAGTTAGTATCAGTGCAGAAGCGTATCCGCGGCCCTGTACTTCTTCTACAGGGCTGCTCAGTTGAAAAAAGATGGCTAATGGCAATGTCGCGGCAGGCTCATGTAATGAAGTGGGTATATTGTCGCTAAAACCTGCGGTGAACAGCACGGAGGCAACGTCGCCTATTGCCCTGCCGAATGATAATAGTATCGCAGTAAATATGCCCGGTCGTATCTGGCGTAAAACTACTTTTGCCATTTCCCATCGGGTTGAACCGAGGGAGAGCGTGGCATCTCGCAGCTCCAATGGTACAGTTCGTATAACTTCGTCAAGGGTGCGCACCAATATTGGAATAACGAGCAGCGTTACGGCAATGATCCCGCCAAGGAGCGAGGCGCGGATACCGAAGTAGATCATGATCAAAAAGCCGAATGCGCCGTACACGATAGACGGTATGCCAAAAAGCACGTCGAATGCCATACGCAGCGTGCCAACCAAAAACGTTTTGCCATCCATGTACATATTGATAAATATGGCTACTGGTATACTTATCAGTAATCCCAACACAGTGGCCCCGCCTGCTACATAAAAAGAGCCTATAATTGCATTTAAAATGCCGCCCTCCTTACCGATATAAAAACCGCCGCCGGGTGTTTTGGTGATCATATCCAGGTTCATGTAAGGCACGCCCTTGAAAAATATCGTCCCGACAATCAGGAAAAAGCTACCGGAAACTATTATCGTGGCCAATACCATTAATAACTTGAAAAACAACTCTTCTATTTTCCTTCTTCTCATGCTGCCAGTCTCCTTTCCAAACGTGTTAAAATCACTCTTGAGATAATATTAAATAACAGGATAATAATAAACAGGAGCAAAGCTGCGAACATAAGTGCCGAGTCATAAAGCGGTATCGAAAGCATTTCACCATAGTTGTTGGCAATCAGCGCTGGCAGGGGATAGCCCGGATCAAAAACGGAATGCGGCACTACTGCGTTGTTGCCGCATACCATTAACACGGCAATGGTTTCGCCAAATGCGCGTGATATGGCTAATACCGCTGCTGCAATTATTCCCGGCAACGCCTTTCGCAATACTACGTGCTTAATGGTTTCCCATTTGGTTGCACCCAAAGAAAGTGAGGCGTCCTTTAATTCCTGCGGAATGGTACGCAACACTTCGCTGATGATGCTCACAATAAGCGGAAAGATCATCACTGCCAAAACAATACCGCCCGCCAGTACGCTGTATCCTGTTGAAAATTCAACAAAATGCGGCGCTACATATTTTTGAATGAAGGGAATAATAAACAACACGCCCCAAACACCAAAAATAACCGGTGGTATACCCGAAAGCAGGTTCACAAAAGGCGACAATATCCTCCTGACCCTGGTTGGCGCATATTCTACAATATAAAGGGCAGCAAACAGACAAAGCGGCAAAGCAATAATAATGGCAATGCCGGTTACCCATAGCGTACCCATTATAAACGGGAAAAAACCAAACAGCCCCTTCAGCGGCTTCCAGATACTGGAAGTGAGGAGTTCAGTAAGTGATAAGCGGTGTAATAAGGGGATGGATTTATAATATAGCCCGATGCCTATAACCAATAATAACGAAACTGATGCCAGTGTAAACACCAGCATCAGTTTCGCGAGAAATTTATCTTTTAGTAGTCGTAGTTTGTACATTATTGTTTTAGAGTTGATTTGGTTGATTAGGTTGGATTGAGTTGATTAAGTTAAGAACTGTAAAAACTCAATCAACCACTCACTTAATCAACTTTCTTTAACTCCCCCTGTAATTTGGCGCCCGAAAGAGCGATATAACCATTTTCACTTACAAACTTTTGACCAGTGGTTAAAACGTATTTTACAAATTCAACCAGTTCTTTTTTCTTCGGCTTTCCTTTAAACAGGAACCCCAGGTTGCGTGCGGGGGGTGAAGGATATTTGCCTGTTGCTATAGCCTCCGTTAACTCATCGATGGTGCTATAGAAATTCTCGTCAGCGTCGATCTTGCCGTTGCCGTTTACATCTATCGGCAATGCATGGACTCCTGCAACTTGTTTGCGTGTGTTTAAATCATACAAATAAGCGATGTTATTGTATCCTATAGCAGTAGGGTCCCTTTTAACAGCTGTTGCCAGTCCCGGATCGCCATAAACGGCCACGCCAAGCAGATCTTCCTGTTTTTTGCCAAAATACTTCGCCCAGGTTTCTCCTGCACCTGCAGCGTCCGAACGGGTATAGATATGTATAGGTATGGATACTTTACCGGCCAACTGTTTCCAGTTTTTGATATTTCCGGTAACAAATATATTCAGGAACTGATCTCTTTTTACTCCTTTAGCAAGCAGTTCAGCAGCATCCGGGTTGCCTGTGTTAAATGTTGGCACAACTGCATCTTTGGTTACGTAAACAGTATAGGCACCTTTTTTAACTTCTGCCGGATCAATGTCGCGGGAAGCCAGGCCGATGTCAACTAAACCTGATAAAGCATCTGTTATTCCTTTGCCGGCGCCGCCAGCAGAGATATTAAAAACCACTTTAGGATGCAGTTTTTTAAATTCCTGCGCCCACTTTACTGTTATGGGGTAAAGTGCGAAGGCGCCCGATATACTTATGGTACCTTCCAGATCGTCAGCCGGTGCAGTTGTCGCAGTCCGGTCAATGAACGAAGATGCACCTATTAAAATCGTTAGCGCTGCGATTGCACCTATAAACGTTCGTTTTTTGAATGATAATTTTTTCATGCAATTCTTTTTTATTAGCATTTTTAGAAAGCCAGCTGTAACTGTGCTTCGAATATGTTATTTTTAATTTGAGTGGTCGTTTCTTCGTGACGATCAAGATAATCAACCGTGAATTTTGCCCAGTTGTTTATAAAGTAGTTTACACCATAAGTGTAAATATTAGCCCGGTCGGTGGTTATTATTTTGTTCGGATCGTAAGTGTCCCATTTCGCTGCAAGCTGTAGCTTTTTAGGAATTACAAAATAGGCAACCTGGCCGAACAAACCATCTCTTTTTATTGTGCCGTCGGTTCCTTTGTCATATTCGGCTTGTAATGATAATCCACCTATTACGTACCGGGCGTCAACACCCTCGCGGTTACGGGTTTGATTTTTTGCCGGCGTACCATAATTGGCAAGGCCATTATAAAAATCGCCGGAAACGATAAGGTTTTTAATCGGATGAATGCTAAGCCTTCCACCATAATCTTTTCTATTGTTATTATCAGTAGTGACATCATAACCGGCACCGTTGAAAACGCCGAATGAATAGTCAAAAAGATAATTGTCGTCCACCTTTGCAAAGCTACCACTCACCTGAACGCCGATATCACGTGCCTGTGAATTACCTATTACGTCTTTAGATCTTCCGGCAAGTGCTTCAACTACCTGTGAACGGTCAATAAATTCAAGCTGGGCATCTGGCTGCAAGCTTTCGAGTGAGAATGGGATCTTAAATTGGCCGGCAGTAAATTTCAAATAATCGGCTACCTTAAAAGCAGTATAGGCATCAACAAGCTTAACACCCGTGCCGCCCAATTCAGTTTGTGTATAATATGACCAATCGTCGGATATGTTGCCTGACACAATCAACCGGATACGATGCAGGTCGAAAGCGTTATTTACGGTGGTTTGTTCAAATCCCTGGTAACGTTCCTGTAACAAGCCGCTTATTTGCAGCGCCTTACTGCCAATTGTAATGCTATGTTGATTATCTTTCTCTTTGTCTTTTTTTGCCTGGGCCTTTAGTGCCTGGTCTGCCCGTATCGAGTCGGCTTCCTGTTGCGTAAGTACATTTTTTTTGATAAGCAGGTTAAGCAGATCTTCGTTTTGTTGTGCATGTGAGGCAATGGCGGTAAAAATTAAACTCAAAAAGAGCACGGTTCTGAATACGTATAGTAGTTTCATTTGTTAAAATTAGACGTGAAAATGTTTGATTAAATAATGTTTGTTTGGCGATGAGGCTGTATGATGATCAACAACAGCACATACAACAGCTTGCCATTTTGAGATAAGAGGCCTGCATGACGGTGACTTGTAAATTAGGTTTTGAAGTCTTCATTTGTTTTTAATTTCTATAATGTCTATCGTTTTAGTAGTGTAAAAGTATGACGAATATTCTAATTCACAAATGTTTATTAAAAAAAATATAAAATTAGTTTTGCTTAATTGTTTTACAATCTGATTATTAGATGATTATGAAAATAAAAAAATTGGTAATTTTGATAGCGCTGGCTTCAAAACAATAAATATATCGAATCTTAATGGCACCGTTAAGCAGCGGTAACCGGGAATTATAAAAGGAGGTTGAATTATTCACGTCGCCTGTGAGGACACAAACCACGGGCCAGAAATGTGATATTATCTGTGAGGACACAGACAACGGGTCTTAGTTCTTAAAAAAAACTGGCGATGGCGCAATAGCCGTCCTGATCATTCTGAGACGGGTTTTCAGCCAGGTATAAATTGAAGAGTATTCCAGGTAATTCCTTATGGTGTCGTCGTTGCGGATAGCAGTTGCCATATCCCTCAGTATGTTTTTCAAAGGCGAGCTTTTGCTTACTGTCGTCACAATTTCTTCCAGTTTATCGGCATAAACCACTGCTTCAAATTCATTGTCAAAAAACAAAATAGTTTCTTTATTTATTTTAGCCTTTACGCCTTTTGATGGCATCGGCAGGTGATACTTTGTAAAGTCGGCAAAAGTGAGTGGTGCTGGGCCTGTTGGAGGTATGTTTATACGTAACATGATACTATTTTTTAATATTTTTTTACTCGGTGTAAGCTTTTACAAATTCATCGTTCCATATCGCTATAATCATATCACCAACCGCAATATTTTGTGGCGATGACTTATCATCCAGGCTGTTAGAAAGATTTTCAAGTTGCTCAGCATAGTTTACAGCCTCTTGCTCATCTTCAAACTGCAATATCAAATCATCATTAATTTCAGCGTCCACCCCGCTTGACGGTGCAGGTAAATCGTAACGCTCAAATGTAGTAAATGTAAGTTGAGATTTGCCGGTCGATGGTATAGTTATACGTAACATTTTTATTATTGTTCAGTTACCGGACACCCGGTATTTTAGCAACACATTAAAGCCTTATGTGTTTGCGATAATTATAGACATTTTATTAGATATTACTATTAAGCGAATGTTAACGTTGCCTGAGATTATCGAGTTTTAAACCAATTTCGGTTAACAATTTAATAATGTACCGTGTTTTGAAATAACACTGGCTTTAAGTATCTTATGACGTCACTAAATGCAAACACATCGGGCCTATGGTACTAGCAAAAACAGAACAATTAAAAAGGGTGTTAAAACCTATACACCTATGGGCAATTGCTGTTGGTTTGGTAATATCGGGCGAGTATTTTGGATGGAACTACGGCTGGAAAGCAGCAGGTACCATTGGTTTCCTGATCGCCACGGTAGTGATCACCATTATGTATATCACTTTTGTTTTTAGCTATACTGAACTTACAACCGCAATACCCCATGCCGGGGGTGCATTTGCTTATGCTTATCGTGCTATGGGTCCCTTTGGCGGTTTTATAGCCGGGTATGCAACGCTCATTGATTTTTTATTCGCCACACCTGCTATTGCGGCGTCTTTAGGCAGCTATCTGCATTTTTTATATCCTTTTATACCCGTTGTGTCATCAGCATTAATTTTCAACGTGATTTTTATTATTATTAACATTCTTGGGATCAAGGAGTCGGCAATATTTACCTTGTTTATCACCCTGTTGGCTGTAGCCGAGCTTTTATTGTTTATGGGGGTAGTTGGCCCGCACTTTAAAATGAGCAATTACGTAAGCCATCCCATGCCATTCGGCTGGGCGGGCGTTTTTGCAGCCTTGCCTTTTGCCGTGTGGTTTTACCTCGCCATCGAGGGCGTAGCGATGGTTGCCGAGGAAGTAAAGGAACCCAGGAAGAATATTCCGAAAGGATATATTTATGGATTGGGCACTTTGATATTTTTAACGTTTGGCGTGATGGTGCTTACCGGAGGCTTAACCGACTGGCGTAACCTGAGCGATGTGCTTGATCCTTTGCCGGAATCAATTGCGATTGCGCTTGGTAAAACCAATAGTTTAACGAAAATATTTGGCGGCATAGGTTTGTTTGGGCTTATTGCATCCTTTCATGGTACTATACTCGCATCATCCAGGCAAGTGTTCGCCATGGGCCGAAGCGGTTACCTGCCCCGGTTTTTGTCAGACGTTAGCCATCGTTTCAAAACGCCTCATTGGGCCTTAATTAGTGGCGGGATCGTTAGTTTTATATGCCTGCTCTCCGGTAGGACCGACCAAATCATCATTATATCGGCGATGGGAGCGGTGTTTATGTATATGATGAGTATGCTCAGCCTGTTTATTTTACGGAAGAAAGAGCCTGACCTGGAGCGACCATTTGCTCCCCCCTTTTACCCGATGTTTCCGGCGATCGCACTTGTCATATCCGCTATATCTTTGTTTGCCATTATGTATTTCAACGTGCTTTTAAGTTTCGTTTTTTTCGCGGTGCTGGCTTTTGGCATCTTATTGTTTGTGCTGGTCGGAAAACACAAAGTGAAGTTGATAGAAGACTATATGGTTACGCCACTGGCGAATGATTTCACCGATATTGAATGATTTCACCGATTAAATAAATTCTACGATAGTGTACAAATTTACCGTTCGTAACAGGGTTTACAGGTTCAACGACCTGAAAATATTGCTGGCAAAAGCTTCGCCATATCGTACCGGCGACGTACTGGCAGGGGTGTGTGCAGAAAGTTATGAAGAACGGGTGGCAGCACAGATCGCTTTGGCAGATGTTCCGCTGAAAACTTTTTTAAACGAAGTCATCATTCCTTATGAAGATGACGAAGTAACCCGCTTGATTATTGACAGTCACGACGCAGTGGCTTTTAAATTAATAAGCCATTTAACAGTCGGCGAGTTTCGCGACTGGCTGTTGATGGATAAGGTTGACGCGTCGGTGTTAAAATCCATAGCAGGTGGTGTCACGCCTGAAATGTCGGCTGCTGTATCCAAACTGATGCGCAACCAGGACCTGGTCGCGGTAGCAAAAAAATGCGAGGTTATTACACGGTTTCGTAATACTATTGGCCTTAAAGGGCATTTTTCTACCCGCTTGCAGCCCAATCACCCTACCGACGACCTTAAAGGTATCGCGGCAAGTGTGATCGACGGCCTGTTATATGGCAGCGGCGATGCGGTTATCGGCATTAACCCTGCAACGGATAGTCCCGCAGTGGTGATGAATTTATTAAATCTAATCGACACCTTGCGGCAGCAGTTTGATATTCCTACGCAATCATGCGTTTTAAGCCACCTCACCACTACATTAGATTTAGTTAACCAGGGCGCACCGGTTGATCTGTGTTTCCAATCTATAGGCGGTACAGAAAAGGCCAATAACAGTTTCGGGATAAACCTGGCTTTAATCGAGGAAGCATATTCGGCAACTTTGTCTCTTAGCCGCGGAACGGTCGGCCAAAATGTAATGTACTTTGAAACAGGACAAGGAAGCGAACTTTCCGCAAACGCGCATCATGGCGTGGATCAGCAAACCTGCGAAGCCAGGGCCTATGCGATCGCCAGGAAGTTTAAACCATTGCTGGTAAATACGGTAGTGGGATTTATAGGTCCCGAATATTTGTATGATGGTAAACAAATCATTCGCGCGGCATTGGAGGATCATTTTTGCGGCAAATTGCTTGACTTGCCGATGGGTGTTGACGTTTGTTACACCAACCACGCGGAAGCGGATCAGGACGATATGGATAACCTGCTCACGCTTTTGGGAGTAGCGGGGTGCAATTTTATTATGGGTATACCCGGATCGGATGACATTATGCTCAATTACCAATCCACATCCTTCCACGACGCGCTGTATTTGAGAAAGGTATTAGGCTTAAAGCCCGCACCTGAATTTGAGCAATGGCTGATTAAGCAGGGAATTGTGGATGCCCGGGGTGAGCTGATAAATTCTAATCACAAGGATTTATTGGAGCAAATGAAGAAGATCTATTAACACTTAGTTCGATGGGCTATGCCCATCGTAGACATATTAATCCCTTTCAGGGCTATAATTCAAATTTATTTGGCCCTGAAAGGGTCGGTATATTAACGCAGGGCGAAGTCCTGTGTTAATATGACAACTAAATTCGAAGCCCTGAAAGGGAGACATAAATTCCACCCTGTTGTGGCTATTAGCATTATCCGTTTTAATTCATGAAATTCGTGTCAAATCAATTCGTGAAACTTGTGTCCATATCGAAAGCTGATCCTTTAATTTCCTTGCGTGAATTTACAGCTGCCCGCGTCGCAATCGGGCGGGTAGGGGCCAGCATCCCATTAAAACAATCATTAGAATTTAAGCTGGCACATGCCCATGCACGGGATGTGGTTTACTCCGTTTTGGATATTGATGGATTAACTAAAAACCTTCAGCAATTTAATTTACCCGTTTTGCGTCTGCATAGCATGGCAACTAATAGGGCGAAATATCTCAAACGCCCTGACAGGGGCAGGCAATTAAATGAAGAATCGACCGCTCAGCTGCAAGATTATACATCAGGATACGATATAAACATAATTATAGCTGACGGACTTTCGGCAACAGCCGTTAACGAAAACATTTCCGGTTTATTAAAGCTGCTTATACCCATGTTAACAGCCGCAAAATTAAAATTAGCCCCATTGTGCCTTGTGGAGCAGGGCAGGGTTGCCATAGGAGACGACATAGCGCATGGCTTAAATGCAAAATTATCAATCATACTAATTGGCGAACGCCCCGGATTGAGTTCGGCTGACAGTATGGGAGCCTATTTAACATACAATCCAAAGCCGGGATTAACTGATGAATCGAGAAATTGCATCTCCAACATAAGAAGTGCCGGTTTGAGTCATGAACGTGCTGCCGAAAAAATATTTTACCTGGTACAGGAAGCCTTTAAAAGAAAGCTATCCGGCGTTATATTGAAGGATAACGCCGGATTGATCAGCGATAATTTTTAGTTCCAATATAAGTTGGTTATCAGACTGATTGTCATTGCGAGGAGGAACGACGCGGCAATCTAGTCGCTATGCCTAACTAACTTATTTGTCGGCCTGGCAGGCGAAGAGATTGCCGCGCTGCGCTCGCAACGACAAATTCACGGGTCGCAAAATGAAACTTACTTCTTCCCCCGTTCCTCAATATAACCATCGTATGAAATATAGCTGCGGTTACTGCTGATTATCGACAACGATGCATATCCATTGGAAAATATAGACAATCGCAGTGATTGCACATCACGCCAGTCGCCAAGATTCCTGTCTTTCGGCTTGATTAGAACATCCCAGCTGCCATTTTTATTTTTCGTGGTGTTATAATCAAATTTTGTGCTTGTAAATTGTATACCGCCGTCCGTTGGGTTTAGCGGGGCGATGTATGCGCGACCGAAATATGGCAGGTAGGCAATTAAGCTGTCTTTCGAAACAACAAGGTCATAATCGTCGGTGAGCGTCCTTCTGCCTCCACCTTGTGGGTTCGCAAAATTGGCTTTAAAAACATAACTGTTATCTTCTACCATCTTTTTTACTGAAGCCTCTTTTGCCGCCTTTTTCTGGCTTTTTGAGCTTTGGGCGTTTACCGTTTGTAAGCCGCAAAGTATCAAGACAGATACCGCAACTAATTTTATTAATGTTTTCATCTTTAATTATTTAAATAATATGATTAAGTAACTATCGGTAAGATGTACAGCTTTATCAAATTCCATAAATGAAGTTAACGATAAGACAATTTAATTCGATATAGGTTTAAATAAAAAAGGTCCAGCCTGGCGCTGAACCTTTAAGTTGACTTAGTTAGAATAAGTTGATTAAGTTTTAAGAACGGTTTAATTTACAACTCAATCCAACTTAATCAACCATTCAACTCAATCAACCAATTAAATCAACACTACGGTTAACAAATTCAGTAAGTTCAGGACCAGTTAGCAGACCTTGCGAAAGCAAGGCCAGGTCGAATGCTTGTTTTGAAAGTTCAGTTTGTACCTCTTCATTTTCCTCCTGCAAAATACGGCTGATCAGTTTATGATTTGCGTTAACTATCACTTTATAGTTATCGGGCATACTGCCATAAAAGCTCATACCGCCTCCCATTGCTGCCATTTCCTTCATGCGCCGCATAAATTCGTCCATGGTAACAGTTACGGGTAATTCGTCAGGGTTCAAGCTTTCCAGTTCTACTTTATAAGCCGGTTTGTTGATGGCCTTGTCAAAAATCTCCTTCACTTTTTTCGATTGCTCTTCTGTTAATATATGAGCCGGAGCATCTTCCTTTTTAATCAGCTTATCAGCCACATCGGCGTCCACACGTTTAAACGATGTTTTTTCGAGCTTATGCTCCAAATTAGCGATAAAATGACTGTCGATAGGATGGTTCATCAACAAAATATCATAACCCTTTTTACCGGCCGATTGAATAAAGGCATCTTGTTTAGAAGGATCATTAGTATAAATGTAAACCAGATTGCCATCCTTATCAGTTTGTTCAGGCGCTACCTTGTCCTTGTATTCGGGTAAAGTATAGTTTTCCTTTTTGGTGTTGGTCAGCAGGACAAAGTCTTTTGCTTTATCATAAAACTTGTCTTCGCTCATCATGCCGTACTTTACAAATACACCGATATCAGCCCATTTTTCTTCGTAAGCTTTGCGATCATTTTTAAACAGCTCTGCCAATTTATCCGCTACTTTTTTGGTGATATAGCTGTTTATCTTTTTAACATTGCTATCGGCCTGTAAAAAGCTCCGGGATACATTCAACGGGATATCCGGTGAATCAATCACCCCGTGCAGCAGCATCAAAAACTCGGGCACGATGTCTTTCACCTCGTCGGTTATAAATACCTGGCGGGAGAAAAGTTTGATCTTGTTTTTTTGTACCTCGAAATCGTTTTTAAGTTTCGGGAAATATAAAACGCCTGTTAAATTGAAAGGATAATCAACGTTTAAGTGGATCCAGAATAATGGATCTTCGGAGAAAGGGTAGAGCTGTTTGTAGAAATTCAGGTAGTCTTCGTCCTTCAGATCGGCCGGGGCCTTTGTCCATATCGGGTTGGTATCATTGATGATATTATCAATCTCAACCGATTTGTATTTTGTTTTACCTTCTTCATCAACGCCGTCTTCTTCTTCCTGTGTGGTTGAGCCGAATTTGATAGGCACCGGCAAAAATTTACAATATTTATCCAGTATTTCCTGTAAGCGGTGTTTGCTTAAAAACTCTTCCGAATCTATATTAACGTGCAGGGTTATTTCGGTTCCGCGTTCGGCCAGGTGACCTTCGGTTATTTCAAATTCCGTACTGCCATCGCAGGTCCAGTGTGCAGGTTCAGCGCCTTCCTGGTACGATAAGGTTTCAATCTCCACCCTGTCGGCCACCATAAAAGCCGAATAAAAGCCCATCCCGAAACGACCGATGATCTCATTGGCGTCTTTTGCTTCCTTAAACTTTTCAACAAACTCCTCGGCGCCCGAAAAAGCGATCTGGTTGATATACTTTTTGATTTCCTCGGCGGTCATGCCCAGGCCACGGTCAGAAATGGTAATGGTTTTAGCGGCCTCATCAAAAGCCACTTCTATTTTCAGATCGCCGAGTTCGCCGTTATATTGGCCCAATGAGGCGAGGCGTTTTATTTTTTGCGTTGCATCAACCGCGTTGGATACCAGTTCCCGCAAAAATATCTCGTTATCGGAGTACAGGAATTTCTTGATTATCGGAAAAATGTTTTCGGTATGGATCGAAATGGTGCCTTTTTCTTGCATGGTACGTTATCTGGTTAGAAATTAAAGTTTTAGTGTTACCTGCATTCATCAATGGCTGTTCCAAAAGGATAAAGGTTGTCAAATTGGCAGTAATCAGTTAGCGATTGATTTTAGAAATGCATTAAAGACAGCTATCAAATTTTCAGCGGCGGAAACGTCAGTTATATTCCCTTCCCCATCCATTTTTGACCGGATAAAAGGAATAAGTAAAGTTGCATCCGGCGATAGATCAGCGTTTAGTGCACCCAATATTAAAAGCAACGCTGCATGCGCGTTTTGGCCGCTGGTAGAAGCGGTTATGAGTGCCAGGGGTTTATTATCCAACGAACCGCTGGAAACTGTCCAGTCGAGGGCATTTTTTAACGAACCGGGTACGCCGAAGGCATATTCGGGCGTGCAGATAATGATGCCATCAGCTTCTTTCAAAAGTTTGCGGAGTTCCATAACTTGGGCGGGCGGATTGTCATTATCCAAGCCCGGATCATAATGCGGCAATTGCGCCAGTCCGTCATAAATAGAATAATCAAAGCCAACTGGCACCATCTTGCTAAAAAAGCGAAGAATATTATGATTCGACGAGCCTTTACGAAGGCTGCCGGAAATGGCAAGTATTTTTTTTTGGCGTGACATTGTGTAAGGCAATATTAATTTATCCTCTGATGAAAGGATTATTTTTGTTGAAATATGATTATAACCTGACGGATGAAATTATCTATTGCCCGACTGATCTTGCCGAGGTTATTATTTTACACCAATTAAATAAAATACTTAGCTTAAATAACGATTTTTGCCAACCAGTAAAACTATGACAGATTCAACTACCGAAACCATCGTTGCCCTGGCCACTCCAAACGGAACCGGTGCTATTGGTGTGATCCGTTTATCCGGTACTGATGCCATCGTTATTGCCAATCGTGTTTTCAGCGGAAAGGACCTGACTAAACAAGCCTCCCACACCATACATTTTGGCAATATTACCGATGGTAATATGGTTTTGGATGAGGTGCTGGTTTCCCTGTTCATTTCCCCCCGCTCGTATACCAGGGAAAACGTTGTCGAGATATCTTGCCATGGTTCGGCTTACATTATTGAGTCTATTATCAAACTGTTGATAAAGAACGGCGCGCGCTCTGCGAAGCCCGGCGAATTTACCTTGCGAGCATTTTTAAACGGCCAGATGGACCTGTCGCAAGCCGAAGCCGTGGCCGACCTGATTGCCTCCAATTCAAAAGCGTCCCAACAGGTGGCACTACAGCAGTTGAGAGGCGGGTTCAGTAGTCAGCTGCAATCACTCCGCGATCAGCTGGTTCAATTTGCTTCGCTTATAGAGCTGGAGCTTGATTTTGCTGAAGAGGATGTTGAATTTGCCAATCGCGACCAGCTTAGAAAACTAACACACGAAATAAACGGGGTTATCGGCAAGCTGATAAGGTCGTTTGAGCTGGGGAATGCTATTAAGTTGGGCGTTAACACCGTTATTGCGGGCAGACCAAACGCCGGGAAGTCAACACTTTTGAACGCACTGTTAAACGAGGAACGGGCGATCGTAAGCCACTTGCCCGGTACTACGCGCGATACAATAGAAGAGGTGTTAAATATCAACGGCATTAACTTCAGGCTGATAGATACAGCGGGGATACGGGAGGCTACAGATGCCATCGAGCGAATTGGTGTGGAACGCACCATGGAGAAGATCAGCCAGTCGGCGCTGCTTATCTACCTGTTTGACGCTGAACAGATAATCGCTGAAGAGTTGCAGCAAGATATCGAAAGCCTGCAAAAGCCCGGCGTTAATATGTTGCTGGTTGCTAACAAATCAGACCTGCCCCGGCAAGCCGCCAAACTTTCAGCTTTCAGGGCATCTGGCCTTTCGAACTTCCTCTCCGTATCCGCGAAGGAAAAGCTGTATATCGACGAATTGAAGAACAATATCTACGCCTCTGCTGTAAAAGGCCAGTTAACCGGCGATGAAACGCTGGTTACCAATATCCGCCACCTGGAGGCGCTGCAAAAAACTGAAGAAGCCCTGATAAGAGTTTTGAACGGCATGGATAACGTAACCTCTGATTTTTTGGCGATGGACATTAAGCAGGCCCTGCATTATTTAGGTGAGATCACAGGCGTGGTTACTACCGATGACCTGCTTGAAAATATTTTCAGCAAGTTTTGTATCGGCAAGTAGACCTGTCAAAAGATTCTGACCGAACAGATCGTCCGTTTTAAGTTGCAAAAAACTGATCCGTTTCAAGCTTATCCTTACTACCTTTGTTCAATTAAATAAAAAAGATAAATCGATATGAGTAGCGAAAAAGCCATTTTGGCCGGCGGGTGCTTTTGGGGAGTAGAAGAACTTTTCAGACATCATCCCGGAGTTATTTCAACAGTGGTAGGTTACACCGGGGGCGATGTGCCCAATGCAACCTACCGTAATCATGGAACCCATGCTGAAGGGATAGCGATTGAGTTTGACCCAACACAATTATCTTATCGTGCGCTCCTTGAATATTTCTTCCAGATTCATGACCCGACCACACGAAACAGGCAGGGAAACGATATAGGCACTTCTTACCGTTCAGCCATTTTTTATACGGACGAAAATCAACGTGACATCGCGAATGAACTGATCGCCGAGATGGATGCGTCGGGAAGATGGCCGGGCAAAATTGTAACGGAAGTTGTCCCCGCAACTGATTTTTGGGACGCCGAAGCGGAACACCAGGATTATTTGCAGAAGCATCCTTACGGATATACCTGCCACTTTGAAAGACCTGATTGGAAGCTGAGTTAAGAACAGGAAGCTTAAGTTGGTCTGGATGTGTTATGTCACCGACCCGTTACCGCGCAGTTGTTTTAAATTTTCCTGTTATTTATCACTGATAACTTCCGTTATTTCAAACGGGAATCTTATTTATTTTCCATTTGCCGAATCGGTTCGTAGAGCGCTATTATTGTTTAGATGAAGAAACTCCATCAATTTAATTTATTCCGGGCATTTGCCAGCCGCAATTTTATGCTTTACTTTTTCGGCAGGGCCGTTTCACAATTTGGTACGTGGATGCAGCGTACAGCGGTGGTGTGGGTAGTTTACTCCATGACGCACTCTGCCCTTCTGCTTGGCATCACCATCTTTGCAGAGCAATTCCCGTCGTTCGTATTTTCCATACCCGGCGGCGTGGCGGCCGACCGCTATAACCGGTATACGCTAATCAAAATCACCCAGGCAATTTCTATGGCCCAAGCGGTGCTGCTCGCCGTGCTGGTGATCACCGGCCATACGACAGTGTGGGCGATACTATTGCTCAGCGTACTCCTCGGCATCATCAATGCGTTTGACATTCCCGCGCGGCAGGCGTTAATTAATGATGTAGTGGCAAGCCCGGATGATTTGCCAAATGCCCTTTCGCTGTCCACAGCGACGGCCAGTCTGGCGCAATTGCTGGGACCGGCATTATCAGGAATTGTTTTGAGCGTATTTGGCGCAGGTATATGTTTCTTGTTGAATGCGGCAAGTTTCGGCGCGGTCATTGTGTCGTTATTGCTCATGAAATTACCGGCCTATGAGCCCAAAAGAACGGGTAAAAAGATCGCGGCCGATTTTGGTGAAGGTTTCGCCTATATTAAAAACAACCGCGATATTGGCCTTATGGTAGTCATGCTTGCGGCAGTCAGTTTACTGGTATTGCCTTATAATACGGTGATACCGGTGTTTGCGAAGGTGGTATTTAAGGGAGACGCATCTACTTTTGGTTATATCAACAGCTTTATAGGGATTGGCGCGGTTGCCGGCACGATTTTCCTGGCCTCGCGAAAGCCCGGTGTGCATTTGAAAAGGATATTGTTCATCAGTACCCTGTTAATGGGCATCGGACTGATTTGCTTTTCACAAGTCAAGAGTTTTCCGTTGGCTATGCTTTTTGCTGCGATAGCCGGTTATGGCTCGATAGCACAGTTTACCATTAGCAATATCATGGTACAATCGGATGCGGCGCCTCATATGCGCGGCCGCACCATGGGTATTCTCCTGATGGCTATTTTCGGAATGATGCCACTTGGCAGCGTACTTACCGGGGCAGTGTCTGAACATATCGGCGCACCGGCGACAGTGGCGGCACAGGGAGTTATAGCAGTGGTTGTAGCGTTACTATTCGTTAAATTTTTAACCAGGCGGTCAGCGAAACTCACTTTGAAAACTGAAGGTGTATCCGTAAATAATTAGTGTTATTTGCCTCCCGCCGCCTGCACACTGGGCTCATTAAGTTTGTAATAAGTCCCTTTGGCCGTTTTTAAACTATCCATTTTTATCGGTGCCGCACCTTTCATTTCCTTCAGGGCAATTGATGCTTTTTTCCAGTCGTCCGGATATTTTAAGGCAAGGGCTGTTGTATCGGCTTTGCTGTAAAAGCTGAGTATGTTTTCTTTTAACGGTATAGTCAGGTTATCGAATTTGGATTCTTTAAGCCTGATTATCAAGTCGTCGTATGTTTTATCAGCAAGGTGATACTCGCCCGGTTGCGTCGGAAACCCGGTATCGTAATCAACATCCGGCAACGGTTGTTTTTTATCGTGCAGTACTGCAAGAGCATCAGCGTAATGAACCAATACGGTATCGAAACTGCGAATAAATAACTTTTCGCCTTCAGGTCCCACATCCTTAAATTTAAGCGCTTTTAACGGCCCTACTTTTGGTAAAATTCTGACAATAAAAGATAGCACCACTGCTTTGAAGCCAGGCTTTTTTCTATCCTTGCCAAACTCAGAATAGTAGGCTTTTCTTTTCATTTTATAATGAAAGCTATGGCTGTTTGCACTTGGATTTAATTTCTTGATGTCGTCCTTTTTTAATACCCATGCTGTGCGGGTTATGGTAGGCAACAAGCTTTTAACCGACCAACGAAAAGTGCCGATCGCAAGGTCGAGATCGCCAAAAACAGTGTTAATATCTTCCCCATAAGTTTTAAGAAAAGCTCGTTCAAGGACAGGTTTGGCTACTTCGAAACCAATAAAATCGTGGTAGGCAGGGGTTGCATAATTACCCCTGGCGGTTTGCAAAACATCAAATGATATCTCTACCCGGCTGTGTGCGGTATGGTCCTCTTCATAAGTAACCACCGGACCAAATTTTTCTTTGTCTTTGGGATAGGTGATAGGTACTACATGATTTGTAGCGATTGAGTGTCCGTATTTGTCTGCCATGTAATGGCATAAGGAGCCAAGCGAAAATGCATATTCATTAAGGTTCTGCGATTCGGACAGTAACGCTTCCACAAAATCGCCGCTACGTACGTAATGTGCAAGATTTGTAAAATAAGTACTTCCAAACGGGAAATACCCCATATCTGCAATCAGGCAGCCGCCGTAGGCGTAAGCGTGGGCTTGTTTTAATTCATCATCAGTAGCAGCAGGGTATTTGTATTTCAATAAAGGAAGTATTTTTTTTGACCAACTGGCATCAATGATCGCTTCGTGAGTAAGAACTGAATAGGCCTTTGTGGATGAAGGTGTAAGGGAAAAAAAAATAACGGATATAAATAAGCACGGGGTAAATATAAACTGCTTCATGGCTAAGTTGGTAATGGACGCTGATAAAAGGAATAAACCCCAAAAAAGTTTTTATTGTAATGGAATTGTTAAAGTATTAATTACTAAAGGATAAGAATAGAAAAAAGAAAGGGATGAAAGTTTTTGACTTTCATCCCTTTACTTTGAATTAGTATTTTGACTATTGATTTTGGCTATCGGGTTCATCTGAAGGTGTACCGACTACTTTATAGGCTTTGTTTCCGTTTGTATCACGTGTTACCTGGTAATAGTAATCATCAGGGGATACATAGAATGTCTGGCCATTTATTTTTATCGTCTTACTATCCTGCGGAAGCTCATTATATACATCTCCGATCTGCGGAGCTGGCGGAGCATTGTTAACACCGGTGCCATTATTCCCTCCGTTATCGTTATTGGAGCCGTTATCGGTATTTAACTGGCCATCTTTGCCTGCAATAACATAAGCAGTACTTCCGTCATCCTTGGTAACAGCTTGGTAGTAAACACCATTCAGCTCGTAATATTGCTGGCCATTAATGGTTATGGCTTGTGCGTTAGCCGGTAATGTTGCGACCTCTGCACCTAGTGGTGGCTCCACTACTGTATATTGGTTATTATCATACTGGTAATAAAAGCCGTCGCTATAAAAATATTGTGCGTCGCCCCAATAGAATGGATAGTAGCCAAAAGGCAAAAATCCTACGCTAAAACCAAGTCTTGGCCAATATAAGCTTCCATAAAACCCGCCATGGAAGAAATAGCCTCCGTGGTAACCCCAGAAAGTGCGTCCACCCCAATTGTGCGGGCCATAAAGACGACCACCGGCAAAACCGCGGCCGCCAGCATATCCTCTGCCACCGGCGTATCCTCTGCCACCAACAAATCCTCTTCCACCGGCATAGCCGCGAGTGCCATTCACACCGGGCCTGTTGGTAAATGTACGGCCGTTATTGCCCCTGAAATTTGCCCCGCCTCTTGCGGTTGCACCT
>Ga0206797_1007_pt1 | contig 67509 bp, 58 predicted proteins | sample Alteio_BWOrgCont_69_FD_152894 | JGI IMG/M metagenome (GOLD analysis project Ga0206797, IMG submission 152894) | Enriched cells from forest soil in Barre Woods Harvard Forest LTER site, Petersham, Massachusetts, United States -... | ecosystem: Environmental > Terrestrial > Soil > Temperate forest >...
GTCAGGTTCACGTGTGGTATTTGATTTTCGCGGCGATATCGTTACCGTGCCGGCTGAAAAAGGCGATTATCACAATTTAACACAAACACCGGGCGTGCATGAAAAATATCCTGCCTGGTCGCCAGACGGAAAATCCATTGCATATTTTTCGGATGCATCCGGCGAATACCAACTGTATGTTCAATCGCAGGATGGTAAAGGGGAACCGAAAGTTTATAAGCTTAACGGCGCCGGTTTTTATGCCGCTATAAGATGGTCGCCGGATAGCAAAAAAATAGATTTTACAGATAACAGCCGCAGTTTGTATGTATTGGACATTGAATCCGGAGCGGTTTCAAAAATTGATGCTGATGAACTATACACCCCCGGGCCGTTTCGGGATATTGCGGGTGCCTGGTCGCCGGATAGCAAATGGATTGCTTATACCAAGGTTACAAATACGCAGTTTAAGCGGATTTTTCTTTACTCCATTGGCGAACAAAAATCTTACCCGGTTACAGATGGGTTGAGTGATGCTTCGGAACCGATTTTCGACCGGGGCGGTAAATACCTTTACTTTTTTTCATCAACAGATGCAGGCCCGGTAATTAACTGGTTCGACCAATCGAGTATAGATTTTCACAGAACAAGCTCGATTTACCTGGTTACGCTGCAAAAAGAAACCATTTCGCCTTTTGCCAAGGAGAACGATGAAGAAAAGGCCCAGGCGGAGGATAAACAGGAGAGCAAGAAACCCGCAGATGCAAAGGCGAAACCGGTGAAGGAAAATAAAGACATAAAAATTGACTGGGACGGCATGCAAAACCGTATTGTCGACCTGCCGGTTAAGGCAGATAACTATGCTCAATTGGGAATAGACAATGATGGTAACCTGGTTTATATCAGCAGTACAGATGATGGTACAGGTACGATGCACAAATTTGATTTTAAAAAACGTGCTGATAGTGAGGTGGTGGGCATGGATGGATACGTGATAACGGCAGACGGCAAAAAAATGCTTTATTCAAGTAAGGGGGCATGGACTATATCCGCAACAGGCCAAAAACCGGAGCCGGGTAAGGGAATGGTAAATGTTGGCGATGTAGAAGTGAAAATTGACCCGCCCGCCGAATGGGCAGATATGTTTGATGAAGCCTGGCGCGTTAACCGCGACTATTTTTATGATCCGGGCATGCATGGCAACGATTGGGCTGCCATCAAAAAGAAATATGCTGTTTTTCTGCCCGACCTTTCATGCCGCAGCGATTTAAATAATGTGTTTCAATGGATGTTAAGTGAAGTCTCTATCGGGCACAGTTTTATAACCGATGCCGGCGACAGGATGTATATCCATCCGCCGGTAAGCGGGGGGTTACTTGGAGCCGATTATGAAATTGCAAATAACAGGTACCGGTTTAAAAAAATATATGGAGGATTAAACTGGAACCCAAAGCTGCGTTCGCCGCTCACTGAACCGGGTGTTAACGTGAAAGCGGGGGAATATCTGTTAGCTGTAAATGGTAAAGAGGTAACAGCAGCCGATAATATTTATAGCTTTTTTGAGAATACAGCCGGCAAAATTGTAGAATTAACTGTTGGACCTAATGCAGACAATAATTCTTCAAGAGTAGTGAAGGTGGTGCCAATAAACAATGAATTTGCCCTAAGAAACCGGGACTGGGTAGAAGGCAACCTGCGTAAGGTTACCGAAGCCACCAACGGACAGGTGGCATATGTGTATGTGCCAAATACCGCTGGTGAAGGGCATGATTACTTTAAACGATATTTTTATCCACAGACTAACCGTAAGGCAATCATCATTGATGAGCGTTTTAACAGCGGGGGCGACCTGGCGGATTATTACATCAACTTATTAACAAACCCTTACCAGGCAAACTGGCACATGCGGTATGGCAACGATATAAAATCGCCGAGCGCATCCATACAGGGGCCAAAGGTGATGATAACCGATGAAACTGCAGGTTCGGGCGGTGATATGCTGCCCTGGATGTTCCGTAAATTTAAGGTGGGAACGCTCGTAGGCAAACGTACCTGGGGTGGCCTGGTAGGAATTTTAGGTTTCCCGGAATTTATTGACGGCGGCACGGTAACGGCGCCCAATGTAGGCATCTGGACCAAAGACGGATTTGTAGTTGAAAACGTAGGTGTGGCACCCGATATTGAGGTAGAGCAAACGCCGGCGGATGTGATAGCAGGTAAGGATCCGCAATTGGAAAAAGCGATCGAAATTGCACTACAACAACTAAAGGACAACCCCCAGACCGAGCCTGTAAGGCCGCCTTTCCCACCTAAAAATTGACATATAACAAAACAGGCTGCTTTTTAAGCAGCCTGTTCTGTTATATTATTTTCCTGAAAAACCTTTCAGCTTTCGCCCTTAACCTTTCCTCAATTCACCATCATCTTCAAAAATGAAGATAATTTTTCTTTCATTTCCCTACGGTCGACGATAAAATCGAGAAACCCGTGCTCCTGCACAAACTCGGCAGTCTGAAATCCCTTTGGAAGGTCTTTTTTAATTGTTTCTTTTATAACCCTTGGCCCCGCAAAACCGATCAATGAACCTGGTTCGGCAATATTTATGTCACCAAGCATTGCGTATGAAGCCGTTACGCCCCCGGTTGTCGGATCGGTAAGCAATGATATATAAGGTATTTTTGCCTGTGCCAGCAAAGCAAGCTTAGCGGAGGTTTTGGCCATTTGCATTAACGAAAATGCGGCTTCCATCATACGCGCACCGCCTGATTTGGAAATCATCAGGAAAGGCGCCTTGTGTGCAATTGAATAATCAATTGAACGCGCAATTTTTTCGCCTACAACCGATCCCATCGAACCACCGATAAAATTAAAATCCATACAGGCAATAACAATATCCTGGCCGCCAAGTTTACCATACCCCGAACGGATAGCATCCTTTAGACCTGTTTTAGCCATCGTTTCCTTTAGCCTATCAGTGTATTTTTTGGTATCTTCAAAATGCAGGGGGTCACCCGAGCGGAGGTCTGCAAACAGCTCGGTAAACTCGTTATCATCAAATAATATCGAGAAATACTCCTTGGAACCAATTCGCAGATGGTAACCGCAATAATGACAAACGTATTGATTTTCAACTTGCTCAGAATAATGAAGGGGCTTTTTACATTCCGGGCATTTATTCCAGATACCATCGGGGGTTTCTTTCTTTTCCTCAGTGGTCGTAATTATCCCTTTAATTTCCCGTTTAAACCATGCCATATCTATATCTAGCTCTTTCAATATGAATACAAAGAAACGAATTTTTTGTTTAGATATAAGATTTTAGCCGCGAGATTTAAAATGGGTGATTGAGAGTTTGCTCTACTGTTGCGATAATTTAAATTTATAGGACATACAACACCTCATTTTTAACATAAATGCAATTAGAAAAGCTATTTATATAAAATCTTAAATTATTAGCCCACCGCAATCATTTTAAAGCTTATTGCAAGATATTTAGTCAAAATTCCTAATTTCGGGGCTCAAATTAAAGTTGATGAATTTAAAAGATTATAAAGGTGTTCTGCATGGCGACCAGGTGCAGGAAATGTTCGAAGCGGCAAAAAAGCACCAGTTCGCGTTACCAGCAGTTAACGTTACCGGTACTAATACCATAAATGCAGTAATGGAAACAGCCAAAGCTGTTAATTCGCCCGTTATTATCCAACTGTCAAATGGCGGAGCGCAGTTTTATGCCGGTAAATCACTGGATAATTCAAAATTGCAAGCCTGCATTTTGGGAGGCGTTTCGGCGGCGAAACATGTTCACTTATTAGCTGAGCACTATGGTATTGCGGTAATTCTTCACACTGATCACGCTGCTTTAAAGTTTTTACCCTGGATTGATGGCTTGTTAGATCACGGCGAAAAGTTTTTTGCTGAAACCGGCAAACCTTTATTTTCATCCCACATGCTCGACCTGTCGGAAGAGCCGTTGCATGAAAATATCGAAATATCCGCTAAATATCTGGCGCGCATGGCCAAAATGGGCATGACGCTTGAGATTGAATTAGGCGTTACAGGTGGTGAAGAAGATGGAGTTGACAATTCAGACGTTGACAGCTCACGCTTATACACGCAGCCCGAAGATGTTGCATACTCATACGAAGAGCTTTCAAAAGTAAGTCCGCGTTTTACTGTTGCGGCCGCTTTTGGAAATGTACATGGCGTTTACAAACCGGGAAATGTGAAATTGCAGCCAATAATTTTGCATAATTCCCAGGAATATCTTAAAAAGACATTTAATCTTACAGCAGAAAAGCCAATTAATTTCGTGTTTCACGGAGGATCCGGCTCAAGCCAGGAAGAGATCAGGGAAGCCATATCGTACGGCGCTATAAAAATGAATATCGATACGGATATGCAATGGGCTTTCTGGGAAGGTATTAAAGATTATTACAAATCAAAAGAAGGCTACCTGCAAAGTCAGATCGGCAGTCCCGATGGTGAAGATTCACCCAACAAGAAATATTACGATCCGCGCGTATGGTTACGCAAAGCCGAAGAAAGCTTTGTTACACGCCTTAAAGAAGCATTTGCCGATTTAAATTGCGTTGATGTAAATAGCAAATTATAGGTTAAAATATAGGTTAAAGGCGAAAGGTTAAAGGTTGAATTGCCTTACCTTTCGCCTTTTACCTTTCGCCCTTCACCTCAAAAACAATGTCTCAAAAAGTACAAATAGCCAAAGTCACCGATCCGGCCGATCTTGAAAAAGTATTCGCCGTGCGGCGTGAGGTATTTGTTGTAGAACAAAATTGCCCGCCCGAACTCGAGTGGGAGCACGAAGAAGAATCAAATCATTTCTTAGCCACCGTAGATGGCGAACCAGCCGGCGCCAGCCGCTGGCGCAAAACAACCAACGGTTATAAGCTGGAACGCTTTGCCGTTTTAAAAAAATTTCGAGGACTGGGAATAGGGCGGGAGTTGGTAAAGGCTGTTTTAAATGATCTGCCAAAGGATGGTTCCCTGATTTATCTTCACGCACAAATACAGGCCATATCGTTATACGAAAAGTTTAACTTCCAAAAAACCGGGCCTGAATTTGAAGAGGCCGGAATAAAGCACTATAAAATGGTTTTGAGCGACTTTACCTAAGTAGCTGAACCACTTGCATTTACTTTTTTGTTAATATTTGTTAAAGTAATTAAAATATTTTTTATTACTAAAAATTTAGTTATACCTTGGTTTTCATAACCAAACACATGAAAATCACAATTCTACTATTAGTTTTCTTTAGTTTATTTTCTTTTTCATTACGTGCGCAAAATGCTTATTCGGTAAAAGGTGCAATAGTTGATACCGCTGCAAAAGCCAGGCTTGCGAATAGTTCAATCAGTATACTAAATGCCAAAGATTCAATCCTGCGCACCTTTACCCGTGCAGATGCCAACGGCGCATTTTCAATTGATAACTTAAGCAAGGGGAAGTATATTTTGCTGGTCACCTATCCGGACTATGCCGATTATGTAGAACAATTTACTTTAGATTCGACAAAAACAACTCAAGACTTCGGCAAATTAAATATGCTCCTAAAAGCAAAGCTGCTGGCGGATGTTATTGTTAAAGGATCAAGGGCAGCCATGAAAATAAAGGGTGATACTACCGAATTTAATGCAAAAGCCTTTGTTATTCAGCCTAATGATAAAGTAGAAGATTTATTGAGGCAGTTACCGGGTATTGAAGTAGACAAGGATGGTAAGATAACCGCCCAGGGCCAAACGGTAAGCAAGGTACTGGTTGACGGAGAAGAGTTTTTCGGCGACGACCCAACACTCGTAACAAAAAACATAAGGGCCGATATGGTGGATAAGGTGCAGCTTTACGATAAAAAAAGCGACCAGGCAACGTTCACCGGCATCGATGACGGGCAAAAAACAAAAACCATAAATATCAAATTAAAGGAAGACAAGAAAAACGGTGTTTTTGGAAAAGTAAACGCCAACGTTGGGACTGAAGGATATTATGAAGGCCAGTTACTGTATAACAAATTCAAAGCAAACCAAAAGTTTTCGGCATACGGGACAGCGGCTAACGACGGCCGAACAGGTTTGGGATTTGAGGATGCCAGCAAGCTTGGCGCCGACAACGGCAATGTGCAATTTGTAGATGGCGGAATATCTATCAATACCGGGAACAGTAATGATGCCCTGGATTCATTCAGTGGTTATTATGATGGAAAAGGGGTTCCTGTTACCAAATCCGGCGGTTTGCACTACGATATCAAATGGAATGCCGATAAGGAATCGCTTAACACAAATTATAAAATAGGTTCGATAGAGGTTTCGGGTGTAACAACTATTATTACACAACAATCATTACCTACCGGGCTCATCAATACCAATAGTAACCAAAATTTCGACGATTATGCTTTCCGTCAAAAGCTGGACGCTGTTTATAAGCTGAAGCTGGATACTACATCAGACTTGAAAATAAGCGCTGATGCAACGCTGAAAAATTTCCATGTGAATAATAACTATTTAAGCGTGACAGATACCAGTGGTACTTTGTTAAACCGGAACAGCCGCAGTATCATCAACCACGGTGATCAACAGGTATTTGATGCATCGGTACTCTATACTAAAAAATTCAGGAAGGTTGGGCGCACCATCTCATGGAACGTTAGTGAAGCTTATAACGAAAGTAAAACTAACGGTTATTTAAATTCGGAGATCGATTTTTATAATGCAACAGGTGTAAAGGATAGCTCGCAGATAGTTAACCAATACAAAACTACCAATACAGTCAGCTCGGTATTAAATAGTAATATTACCTACTCAGAGCCGCTGTCAAAAAAGACCGCATTACTTTTTAATTATGGGTTCGCGGTAAACAATAGCTCAACAGACAGGCAATCGTTTAATCAGTCGGCACCGGGTGTTTACAACATATTGGATACTACCTTCAGCAACAATTATAAATTCAACCAGTTAACCAACCAGCTGGGGGCCATATTTAATTACAAAACCAATAAGGTCATTTTTAATTTCGGCAGTAAGGTGTCAGGCGTTGATTTTAAACAAGTCAATGAAATTTCAGGCGACGTGCTTAAAAGAAATTTTATAAACTGGAATCCGCAGGCCACCTTTCAATATAAATTTTCGCAATACAGAGCCTTTTACTTCAATTATTCCGGTAATACCACGCAGCCCACTATCGACCAGATACAACCAGTTTTGGTGAACACCGACCCCCTGAATATCACCATCGGCAATCCAAAATTAAAGCCGTCATTTTCCAACCGGGCTTATATGTACTATAACAATTACCAGGTGTTAACTAACCAGCAATTTTATGTGTATGCCACTTATTCCAATACGATAGATGCCATTGTGAATAATACAACAGAAGATGCTACCGGTAAAACCACTACGCAATATGTTAACCTTGCCAACAAGTCTCCTTATAACTATACCGTATTTATGAGCACGAGCAGGAAAGTGGAAGCCCTGGCCGGCATCCAGGCTGGCGTAAATTTAAATGCTTCCGGCAACGTTTCCTATAGCTATATTAATGGCGCGCTTGATATGGGGAATAGTCATACTTATAGCGGGCAGCTTTCCTTGCAAAAATACGCGCAGAAGAAATATGATTTTTCGCTTAATGCCGGGCCATCATATACATTTAGTACGATGTCCTTACAGCCGCAGGCTAATAATAATGCAGCCGGTTTTAATTCAAGAGGGAGATTTGATCTTTACCTGCCTTTGCAATTCGGTGCAGGGTCGGATATAAACTATAATTATACGGCAAAAACACAAACCTTTAGTGCCGAGTACAAAACCATTTGGAACGCTTATATCTACAAAACATTTACAAAGGATGAGAAGTTAAAAATATCGCTTTCCGTTAACGACCTGTTAAATCAAAACACCAACTTTACCAGGGGCGTATATGGCAATACCTCTACCCAAACAACTACCAGCGGGATCAAAAGGTTTGTTATGTTATCGCTTCTGTGGGATTTTACCAAATTCGGCACTATCCCGGCTAAAAACTAAATCATGATGAAAATGAAACTCATAGCAACCGCGGTCTTATTGTTTACCTGTAATATGCTATTTGCACAAAATGCTCATTTTACAACCAGCGGCACCATCGAATTTGAAAAAACAGCCAATACTTATGCCCTTGTCAAAAAGCTTTATAATAAGAACATGGACGACGGTATTATGCAACAGGCATTTGACCAGTATAAAAAAACACAGCCCCAGTTTAAGGTTTTGAAAAGCACCTTAACCTTCGGTAATAATAAAACCTTGTTTACTCCTATCAAGTCCGAAAGCGCTTCGGCTAGTTTTTTCCTTATCCCGATGGCCGATCAAAACAATATTGTTTATTCTGACATATCTGCAAAAAGCAGCACGTGTCAAAGAACCGTATTCGACCAGGCTTTCCTGGTAAAAGACTCACTTCGAAAAATTAAATGGAAGATCACGGATGAAAACCGCGAGATAGCCGGCTACAATTGTCGCAGGGCTAACGGGTTGATGATGGACTCGATATATGTGGTAGCCTTTTATACCGATAAAATTCCTGTGTCTGGCGGCCCCGAATCTTTTTCCGGTTTGCCGGGAATGATCCTCGAAGTAGCTTTGCCCCACGAAAACGTGATATGGCGCGCTACGAAAGTAACCGAAGCGGATATCCCGGAGAGTACAATAGCCGCACCCAAAAAGGGAAAGGTACTGGATAATAAGCAACTGTTTCAAACGCTGCAATCGCAATTGAAAGGTAGGGGAGACGCCGCACAAATAGATTTAATTTTAAGATGGTATCTGCTTTAATGCGGTTTATCCAAAGATCCTGGACGAATAATCCATCGCTTCCTGCAGTTTATCATAATTAAGCCCGGGGTGCTCATTATGCGATTGCAGGTAGCCAAGCAGGTTTTCGGTGGCGATGTTGCCTGTAAGCTCATCCGCTGCCATCGGGCAGCCCCCATAGCCCTTAAGAGCCGTATCAAACGACCGGCAGCCTTCCTTGTATGCGGCATCTATTTTTTCGGCCCAGGTATCGGACGTGGAGTGCAGGTGCAGGCCAAACGCTATATCCTGGAAGCTTTTTAAAACTTTCAATACTGTTGTGATTTGTTTAGGCGTTGCTATTCCGATGGTATCGGCAATATAAATATCATTGATACCGGCGCTGATAACCTGCTCCGCCCATTGGGCCAGTATTTCGGCGCTCCATTCGTCGCCATAAGGGTTGCCAAAGCCCATAGATAAATACACCCGTAATTTTTTATTTTTTTTTCCGCAAAGCGCATAAATATTTTCGAGCGTGTTGAACGATTTAAATATATCCGCGTTGGTGTTTCGCAGCTGAAAAGTTTCAGATATCGAAAAAGGGAAACCCAGGTAATTTATCTCATCGTGCTGCACAGCCTCTTCAGCGCCGCGATAATTAGCTACGATAGCCAACAATTTTGATTGGGTACCGGTAAGGTCGAGCTTTTGCAGCACAGCCGCAGTATCCCGCATTTGCGGTATTACTTTCGCAGAAACAAAGCTGCCAAAATCAATGGTATCAAAACCGACCTGCAACAGCAAATTAATGTAGGCTGCCTTTATTTCGGTCGGGACAAAGTCATGCAATCCCTGCATGGCATCGCGGGGGCACTCTGTCAGTTTTATTGTTGATAGCGCCATTTTCGTTATTCGAAGGTACGCACAAATTCAGCGCACAAAATATTTTTATGCCGGCACTTTTTTTGGCGAATCCATTTTCTGTTTCACAGATTCTTCAACATAGGGCCTGATGATCAGCCGTGCGCCGCCGTTATAGGTGAGGTAGCTCAATACCCAGTTTGTAAAAACTATCAGTTTGTTCCTGAACCCCAAGAGTGAGATCAGGTGGACAAACATCCATATCACCCACGCAAAAAATCCCTGGAACTTCAGTTTTCCTAAATCCGCAACAGCTTTATTGCGGCCGATGGTAGCCAGCGATCCTTTATCAAAATATTTAAATGGTTCGGTTTGTTCGCCATTAACCAGTTCAAGAATTGTTTTGGCTACAAAATCCCCCATTTGTATGGCTACCTGCGCAACGCCCGGATGCCCTTTCGGCGTGTCGTCGGTAATCATTGCCGCTACATCGCCGATGGCAAAAATGTTGGAGTATCCCGCCACACGGCAAATGCTGTCGGTTTTGATCCGGTTGCCTCTTTCAATAATATCCTTCGGTATACCCGCCGGAACAACCCCCATTACACCCGCCGACCATATTACATTTTTGGTACGGATGCTTTTGCCGCCTTCAAATTTTATTTCGTCGCCGTCATAGCTTTCTACCTTTTCACCGGTTAGCACCTGTACGCCCAACTCTTTCAAAAATTCCTTTGCGCCCTTTGAAGCCTGGTCAGACATCGCGCCAAGCACCTTCGGTAAAAAATCAACCAGGTAAACGCTCATGTGCTCTTTTTGAAGCTCCGGATAGTCGCAGGTGAGGATGTGGTTGCGTAGTTCGGCCAGTGCGCCGGCAAGCTCAACGCCAGTCGGTCCGGCGCCCACCAGCACGAAATTAAGATAGGGCTCCCGTTGTTCCTTTGTTTCCAGCAATACCGCCTGTTCTATATTTTGCAGGATCAGAGATCGCAGGTTGAGCGCTTCCGGGATTGATTTCATCGGCATGGCATGACGTTCAACATCCTTATTGCCAAAAAAATTGGTGGTCGAGCCGGTTGCAATTACCAGGTAGTCGTAGGCTATTTCGCCTATGGCGGTATCGATGGTATTTTTTTCGGGATTTACTTTTGTTACTTCCGCATTGCGGAAACGGAAGTTCTTTTGGCGCGAGAAATTTTTCCTCAATGAAAATGCGATCGAATCGGCCTCCAGGCTCCCGGTAGCAACCTGGTACAGCAACGGCTGAAAAGTATGGTAATTATGTTTATCGATCATCAAAACCTCAACGGGTTTATCCTTCAGTTTGCGTGCAACCTGCATGCCGCCGAAGCCGCCGCCGACGATTACCACTTTCGGGAATTTTGATTTATCTTTTGTGTTCATGTGATTGCATTTTACGATCAAGCCGCTAAGACGGCTTTGATCAGTTTTACACAAAACACCCCTTTTTTAAAAAGGTGTTAAATCTTTTACAAATATACGATACCTGCAGGGTCCAATTGATGAATTAAATAATTTGAAACGGCCCTGACATACTTGAAGTCGGAAAAGTCCGAAAGAAGCTGCGTATTTTCCCCCACATATTACAATCCCAAAAACAAAAGCGCGCGAAAGCCAGACAGAAAAGCGGGCCAAGGAGTCTGGCCTGTGGGTGGAAGCTTTTTTCTGTCTTGATTTTTTTGGTCCTTTTGTATCAAGACAAAAAGGACTAGCCCCGCGGCAATTGAGCGGGCGGATTATGACTTGAAGACAAGAATAAAGTTAGAAGCATAATGCTGTATTCAGATACAAGTTAATTCCGGTTCATGATTCACGTATGTGGCGATTGCTTTCCCGAATTTATCGGGACAGGCAGTCCCTCGCAACGGGCGCTTGATGAGGTTTGCAGTTGATGCCGATATGCATCGGCATGACGACTTTTACTTTTTAGCAATTAATTCAAATAGGGCATAGCGTTCCTATTAATTATGAAATTGTGTAACGGATTGCGTTATTTAATCGTCTAATATCGTAACCTTCAAAAACTGCACCGTTATGAAATTAAAACTTACCCCGCTCTTACTTACCGGCCTGTTGACAATTGCCTGCTATAGTTGCGTCAACGCACAAACACTTCCCAAAGCGGAAGTGCCCGGTACACAGGTATTAACCTACACCTCGAAGGTTGTAGCAGGGCAGGAGTACCAGCTTTTCATTAACCTGCCGGTGAATTATGCACGTGATTCTACCAAAACCTATCCCGTACTGTACCTGCTGGACGGGCAATACGATTTCCCTCTTTTTGCAGGTATTTACAGCGACCAGTATTACGATGGTTTCCTTCCCGGCATTATCACCGTAGGCATCGCCTGGGGCGGCAAGGACCCCGATGCAGGCGTGCTCAGGGGGCGCGACTTTACGCCCACAAAAACGACGCAGATGCAGTCGGGTAACGGGCCAAAGTTTTTAGAGTTCATCAAAACAGAACTGATCCCATTTATAAAATCCAAATACCGTGTAAATGACGACCGTACGCTGACCGGCAGCTCGCTTGGCGGGTTGTTTACGCTGTATGCACTTTTTAACGAGCCTTCCCTGTTTGATCGTTACATACTTACCAGTCCTTCATTATGGTGGGACAACAAAGTGCTGCGTACCTGGGAAACAAAATATGAGGCCACAGGGTCGGCTACCCCAACAAGACTTTATATGGGCAGGGGGGAACTGGAGGGCGACGATCCCGATTTTCAATTATTAGCAGATCGATTAAAGAAAGTAAAGAACCTGGAGGTGCACACTCTCGTACTCGAAGGCACCGGTCACGCAGGCACCAAGCCTGAGGGATATTCAAGAGGCCTGCAATGGGCGTTTGAGCGGCCCTCGTTAGCACTTGCTCCTGCCATTTTAAATAAATATGCAGGCACCTATTCGCTTGGTAAGGATACCGTTAGGCTGGGCCCAAAGAACGGTAAGCTGGTTGCTTTGCCGGAAGGTAATTTTGTTTTGCAGGCCGCAACCGAAAGAGATTTTTACAACAACGGTTCGTTCCTGAACGTTCATTTTAAGACAGACGATACGGGCACGGTAACGGGGTTTCAGTTTGAGTCATTTGACGGCGGCGGTTTTTTTAAGAAGGTGAAGTGAATTACGACAGCGACACGTTAGTAGCGCAGACAATTCCGGTTCATGATTTGCATGCGTAGCGATTGCTTTCCTGAATTTATCGGGACAGGCTGTTCCTCGCAACGGCGCTTGGTCAGGAATACACTGTTTATTTATCCTCCCTTATCGCTTCAAGCCCTTTGGTCCATCGCACCAACTGCGTCAGCATGATATTCGCTGATGACACGATGGTTTCGTTAGGTATAAATACGCCATCTTCATTGATTAGTTGGTTTACTAATGGGATATTTACCGCTTCAGCCAAGGCAATCGTACGTAATGACAAAAGATCAGTTTTAAGGCTCATTACCGCCCGCACGCCGGCAAAAGCACCTGCAGAATAACTCACTAATCCCGCGGGTTTATAGGCCCACTCATGTACCAGGTATTCCAGCGCATTTTTGAGTGATGCCGGGTAGCTGTAATCATATTCGGCAGTTACAAATATAAAAGCGTCTGCTTCTTCAATTTTTTGGCTCCATTGTTTGGTATGCGCATGTTCGTATTGTTTCAATATCGGATGAATGGGCTCATTCATTAAAGGCAGGTTTATTTCGCCGAGGTCTAGAACTTCCACTTCAAAATTTCCATTCTTCCTGGCAGTTTCAGCTATCCAGTTAGAAATAATCGGCCCTTTGCGCCCTGGCCTCACGGTACTCGTTATAATTTTTAGCTTGTACATAATCTATTACAATTAATTGCATGTTTAAACACGAAACGCAAAAATGAGGAATAATGGGTACCGACGGGTATTTAATTGAGAAGATGATACAGGACTTACAATCAGCAAAAGGTTATAACTTTATTTACACAAAGACCTTAATGCCAAAGTATGGCTTATGCCCGGGCCATTGGACGACCTGCCGTTTGGAGGCGTAGAAATAATAGACGAAACCCCGCCGTTACGGTAGGTATAGGAATTAGTGGTGCTTAATGAATCGCGCGGATAATATACGTTGTAGTTGTAGTACGGGGCGGTATAGGTATAAGCTACCTGGAAGTTATTTTTCGAAAACGATTTGCTGTAATCGAAAATGTTATAGGCAAAATCGAAGGGCAGCTTATAGTACGGATTGGGATAATTATCATAGTTTTTAAAAGTATAGGCCGGCGTGCCGGTCTGGTCGGCAACACTGATGAGGTTCGAATTCGCATCGTATGTTAAGGTGTAGGAAACACTGGGTGTCGACTGCAAAGTGGTATTATCGGCAATCTGCGTGTAGGTGCTCAGGCGCCCCGCCTGGTCATATCCATAGGTGCTGTGCACTACCAGTGTGCTGCCAAGGTAATACCGGCTGGCGGTGAGCGTGGAACCTGTGTAATCGTAGTCGGAAGTGGTATAGGGATTGCTGCTGTTGTTATTTCCTAAGGAGAAGTACGATTTTACCATATTACCATGCGCATAAGCAAACGAATCGCTGGATGTGACCGCCTGGCCGCTATAGGATACGTGCTTTATTAGCTGGTGATCGGAATTGAAATAATACCGGTCGTCCAGGATAAAGCCCGCTGGCGACATATTTGCAGAATCGCGCACAGCGAAATCAGAACAGCCGTTTACGGCCGCATTTTTATCTTTTTTGCAGCCGAAGAATAGTAGCAGGCCAAAAAATGAAAGGTAAAGGATCTTATTCATTATTAACTGAACACTGTATTTTTACCGCTTCGGATTTCCGGAACTAATATAAAAATTATTTTCTGTGCCCATTCTCGTTGGTAAGTAATTTAGACCTTGATTCAGATTTTTACAGTCATCCAAACATTATTACCTTCGCTTATGACCTTTGCTGATAAAGTTATCCGGTTCAATAAACAATTAAGCTATACCGGCCCCGCATTGCCTCCGGGGATCCGGATAATGAATCCCTTTATAGAATTTACCCAGACGATGGAAATCGCCGGTTCTTTTTATCATAAATATTATGATGATAATAATGAACGGTACATCATATTAGGCATTAACCCGGGGAGGTTTGCCGGCGGTGTAACCGGCATTCCCTTCACCGACCCAAAACGCCTGGCAGCGGAATGCAATATCAGTTATGAGGGTAAAGCGGTACATGAAGTTTCGTCGGTTTTTGTGTACGAGGTGATCAATGCCTATGGCGGCGCGGAAGCATTTTATAAGAAATTTTACATCAATTCCCTCTGTCCGCTTGGTTTTACCAAAATCGACGGCAGCGGCAAGGAAACAAACTATAATTATTACGACAGCAAGGAACTGCAAACAACCGTGACCGGCTTTATTATCGACAATATAAATAAACAAATTGCCCTGGGTGTTAATACCGATGTGTGCTTTTGTTTCGGCACCGGTAAGAATGAAAGTTTTCTGCGCAGGCTCAATGATGAGTATGGTTTTTTCAAAAAGATCATCGCGTTAGAGCATCCCAGGTTTATTATGCAATATAAAACCGCCAGCAAACAGTTTTATATTGATAAATACCTCTCGGCATTTCAGGAAGCTGAATGATCACTCACGAATTGTTTGAGTACAACAGCGTGGTTATGTGTTTCTTCCCTCGACGAAAATAAAAAGGTTACCGTTTTATGTTCTTTCAAAACGGTGAGTAATTCGCCGAAAGCGGGCGACTCGTTTAACTCAGCGTTATACTTCCGGCGAAATTCGTCCCATTTATCCGCCTCGTGATTAAACCACTTACGCAATTCAGTTGAGGGGGCTACCTCTTTCAACCACTTGTCAATCCGCGCATCTTCTTTTTTCATTCCACGGGGCCACAGCCGGTCAACCAGAACCCGGTAACCATCGTCCGCTGAATACGGTTCATATATTCTTTTTACTTTGATGGTCATAGGCAAATGGATTTTGGTGCGATAAAAATAACGATAACCTGGGTACTTTTGCTCGCGTGCCGCAACTTTTAATCCTTTGTAATCCGCCCAAAAATGTGATTTAAATCACTCTATACAATGAGGAACATCATGGCTTAAAATCAACTTATCCCAGAACTTTGATTAATAAAAATAATATTAACCATGGCAATTTACTTATACGCCCCCGCTCATCAAACTAGTGAACCGGCCCCCCGCAAAATAATTACAAATCACAGCCAGGCTGCTTTTGTCAAAAAAAACGGCAAAAGAAGGCTTTATTGGTTTTTGCTGACTGCGTTGCTGCAGGCTGTGTTGTTTTTACCGCTGCCGCTGGTGTTAATATACTTTTACAATGCCCCGGTTATTGTGCTGATAGTAACTTCCGGTTTGTTTTTATTAACGCTGGTGCGGACATTCCTCGTTCAGGTTTGTGCACGGTAGCCAACGCTTTGCGCTCGTTTCCTTGATGCAAGTCATATTTTCAAATAGCCATTGTCATTTATTTCAACGCCGCAAATGTCCAATTTTACCATATTAAAAATCAATAGGTTATGAAAACAACAAAACAGGATCCGCAGTTGGAGGTAGAATTACAGGAGCTATACATTTTAAGTAAGCATTGGACATCAGATATCAACTTTGCCGAAGACGAAATAAAAATTTTAAAAGATGTACTTAATAAACATCTCACTCAATTTAAAAAACTGCAATTGGACGAAGCGAGTGATTTTTACAAAATGCTTTCGCTGCAGGATGCAGTTGTGCTGGACATTAAAAGAAAAGTATCGGAATTTTTGCAATTCATTAAACCCCTTGTCATAGGTTCAGCAAACGAGATAGGGATTAATTTGATAGAGAAATTTGCAGTACTGAATACTGATATACAAGAGCTATTGGATTCTGTTAAACAAATTAAGAAATCATTATTCTTTTTTATCGAAACGGTGATGAAAGAAGAATTAACATCTTTTCTAAACCAGATTTAGGCGAAGATCACGATGCTATTAAAATTTAAACGATGAACGAACTTATTTATACAACTGCGGACGAAGCGGTAAAATTTGTTGAACCCGGTAACCGGGTATTTATCCACGGTGGCGCTGCTACTCCGTCGCACTTGGTGGAGGCTTTGCAGCACCGCCATCATGAACTTCACGACATTGAGCTGGTAAGTATTACCACACTGGGCGATGTCAACTTTGACAGGCCCGAACATAGAAAGGCGTTTTTTTTCAATTCGCTTTTTGTATCGGCAGCCACAAGGGCAGTTGCTAATAGTGAAGACGGCGACTATGTGCCCATTTTCTTGAGCCAGATCCCGCAGCTTTTTCGCAAAAATATATTGCCGATAGATGTTGCACTGATCCAGGTTTCGCCGCCCGACGCTCATGGCTTTTGCTCGTTGGGCACCTCGGTTGATATTGCCAGGGCGGCGGTTGAAACGGCGAGATATGTTGTGGCACAGGTTAACCCGTTAATGCCCCGTACGCATGGTGATGGTTTTATACACGTAAAAAAAATTGATGCCATGGTGTGGCACAATGCCGGGCTGCCTGAAGTCGATTATTCCTTTGAAGTAAATGATACCGTTAAAAAAATCGGTTATAATATTGCTTCCCTGGTTGAAGATGGTGCAACCCTGCAGCTGGGCATCGGCAGCATTCCCGACCAGGTGTTGAAAAATCTCACCAATCATAAAAACCTGGGCATTCACTCGGAAATGATCTCCGATGGCGTTATCCCGCTTATCCAGAGCGGTATTATTAACAACAGTCAGAAAAAATTAAATATACGGCATTCCGTAACGGCCTTTTTAACAGGCACACGCAAATTATATGATTTTGTAAACGATAATCCGGCCGTAAGGGTAATGGAGATCAACTATGTAAATGATACCAGCATTATCCGGCAAAATCCGAAAGCGACAGCGATAAACAGCGCCATTGAAATTGACCTCACCGGCCAGGTTTGCTCCGATTCTATCGGTACTTACCAATACTCGGGGATAGGGGGCCAAATGGACTTTATTCATGGCGCTTCATTATCAGAAGGTGGTAAGCCAATCATTGCGCTGCCTTCACAAACCAATAAAGGCATTAGTCGCATCGTGCCCATTTTAAAGGAGGGGGCAGGTGTGGTAACCACCCGCGGACATGTACACTGGGTCGTTACAGAATATGGCATTGTGAACCTTTTCGGGAAGAGCCTTAAGCAACGTGCCCATGCGCTTATTGAAATTGCCCATCCCGATCATAAGGAAATGCTGGACCGTGCCTATTTTAAAAGGTTTGAGAAAGTATAAAGGCTTACCCTGGCTGATCGGAAGTAGGGGAGGGTTTTGAAATAAATCAATTGTTAAATCTAAATTTTTAAGTCATGAAAACTATACTTGTGTTAACCGATTTTTCTGCCAGGGCAGATCATATCGCACATTACGCGCTGAAACTCGCGCAAAAAGTTAAAGCTAACCTATTATTATGCAATATAGTCCCTGTGCCGGCAGAGCCTGCATTTGCGCTGGCCGCATGGCCGACAACCAACCCTGATGGCTTTGAAGAAGAGAGCACCAATGCACTTAATGAATTAACTGACCGACTGAACAAAAAGTTAGATACCATATTGAAGGACGAAGCATTCAGGCCGGTTATAAATTGCTGCAGCAAAGCGGGGCCGGTGGTTGAAACCATCAACAAAATAACCTCGGATAAAAATTTGTTGATGGCCGTCATCGGTATGCATGGCGCCGATAGTATTGCTACTTTTTTATTGGGGGACCATGCAAGTGAAATCATCGAAAATGCAAAATGCCCGGTTTTGGTTGTGCCATACCAGTTTCCGTTTAGGAGCTTCAATAAAATTTCATTTGCCAGCGACCTTACCCATACCAGTATGGATATTTTGCACAGCCTATATGGTTTAACTAAATATTTTGATTCGGAGGTTTTAATTACGCATGTTACTGACGAAAAATCAGTAGATATTGAGCAACTGAACACCGAAAGCAGTTTCTTTAATCCGGGGCCTGTTAGTATTAATTTTCCAAAGGTTCGTTACAGAACCGTTAAGAACAAAAGTGTAACCGCAGGGCTGGACTGGTTAACCGAACATACTGACATTGACCTTTTGGTGCTTGTACATAGAAAACGCAATTTCTTTCAAAAAATATTTGAAGGCAGCGTAACCCAGAAATTGGCCGATCATCTCATCAAACCCATGTTGGTTTTTCCGGGTTCAAGGGTGCACGATACACTGCCCGTATTTTAAAATAATTAATTTCTATTGATTCCCTAAAACAAGAAAGTGCCCATCTTAACGGAGGGCACTTTCTTGTTTCGTGCAGTGGGATATGTCGGTTTTTAACTTAACGCGAGCTTACTGATATTCTTTTCAGTTAAATTGAAATTCAGATCCTCATAATGAGCTTCACGATAGGCGACTAAAAGGTCGAAACTCTCCTGGCCCTCGTCAATTAGCCGGGATATATACTTTAATGCTCCGGCTTTGGCAAATTCCATCGCTTTAACTTGCGATAAAAAACCGTAAGCCATACAATCGTCAGTCGGGATTGAAAACGCCGGGTTCTCTTTAGAATTTGAACTGCATGCAGCTTTTATTTTAAGATAAACAGGCTGAAATGATTTAAAGTTATTGGTTGAAACCTGGGTTACTGCTGTTTCATTTTTATATACAGTATAAAATTTATAATAGGGCTTATACTTTCTTTTTGGTTTCAAATCAACTACGCTGAATAAAAGGCGAATACTCTTGAATCTCCTTTTTTCAATCAATTTCTGCTTTAGTAAAGCTGTATAACCACCTTTTTTTAGAGGTTTTGGGTTAACAAACATGGTTTTCATACAATATGGTTTAATACGGTAAAGCTGCGGCAAAAACGCAGTCTACAAAATGATACGCATCATTTATATACCGGATCACCGTCATTTTCTACCCGGGCAGTGCACTCTACATTTGATCAACATAAAAACAAATGAAAATGAAAAACATTAAGAAACAGATTTCAGCCGTTACGATCATAATAGCTGCAATATTATTTAGTGCGATGCCCCAGGGGTTAATGGCACAAACAAATTATAAATTAACTCCCGGCAAGGACGCTACCATAAAGGTGCTGGGTTCATCAAACATCCACGATTGGACCATGACCTCTTCAACTATTGAAAGTCGCGGTGAATTTAAGTTTGACGACGGGAGTCTTCGCTCATTGGTTTCGTTTAGTTTATCTGTGGACGCTAAAACTTTAAAGAGCGAGCACGAATCAATGGATAACCGGACCTACAAAACCATCAAGGCCGATCAATTTCCAAAGATCACTTACAAGCTTAATTCAGCAGTAGTAACATCGATTCAAAAAAACAAATACCTGATTAAAGCAACAGGAGATCTTACCATAGCAGGCACAACTCAAACTGTAGTGCTGAATGTTACGGCAGTTGTTAACCCGGACAATACAATCACCTGCACCGGGTCGCAAAAAATAAAATTAACCGATTACAAAATTGACCCGCCAAGCTTTATGCTGGGAGCCATGAAGGTAACTAATGACCTTACCATACAATTTAACTTATTATACAAAAACAATCAACTCATTACTAAAAATTAATATCATGAAAACTAAATTTTATAACATAATTGGTGCAGTTGCCATTGCAGGACTAAGCCTGGTAAACACAACAGCAAAAGCCCAGGAAACAATTCAATATTATCGCCCGAACGATATGCGGGGCATAAATGTTTTTGAAACATCAAAAATAGACACCATTAAATTTACCGGACTACGGGTTAAGGTAGGCGGTAACTTTGAACTCACCTTCCAGGCGCTGGGAGAAAGCAATACGGCAGCTCCAGCAACAAAAACTGGTTTTACCGGGAATGTAAACAGCCTGATGCCGCTTGTTCACGCTTTCCAGTTGCCAATGGCAAATTTGAATGTTGACGTTCAGCTGGCAGACGGTATCCGGATGAACATTACAGAATACCTGGCAGCAAGGCACCACGAAGAAACTTGGGTAAAGGGAGGTTATATACAATTTGATAAATTACTTTTCCTTCACAGTGATCTCGTTAATAATATCATGAAGAGCGTTACCATCAGGATTGGTCAGAATGATGTTGACTATGGTGATCAGCACTACAGGAGATCAGACGGCGGTAATACCATCTACAATCCATTTATAGAAAACTATATCATGGATGAGTTTTCAACAGAACTTGGCGCCCAATTTTACTACTTCCACAAATGTGGCTTGTTCCTGATGGGTGGAGTTACTGATGGCGAACTGAACGAAACAGTTGTTGCTTCAACTAAGATTGATGCCGAAACCGGGCAGTTAAACAAATATGATCCCGCTTTCCTCGGAAAAATTGGTTTTGACAAACAACTTAATAAAGATTTTAGGTTGCGGTTAACAGGATCATTCTACACCGTTAAAAGCGATAACAGTAATACCCTTTTTGGCGGCGACCGTACCGGCTCACATTATTTCAACATAATGGAAAACCAGGCAGTGGCAAATGGTACAACATTAAGCAACGCAGTTGACTATAGCCCATTCTCAGGCAGGTTAAACCCAGGCTTCAGCGAAGAAATTCACACCTATATGGGTAACCTGTTTTTAAAATACCAGGGACTTGAATTTTTCGGAACAATTGAAGATGCTAAAGGAAGGGCAATCACAGAAACTACAGAACGCAAGGCAACCCAATATGCAGCCGATTTAATCTACAGGTTCCCTGCAGATCAGCAAAACTTCTGGATTGGTTTCCGGTACAATACCGTAAACGCTCAACTTGCCGGGATGACAACAAACGTTACCGTTAACCGGGAAGCAGGTTCATTCGGATGGTTTTTAACAAAAAACATAATGACAAAGGTTGAATATGTAAACCAGGAATATGATGGCTATCCATCTAACAATATCCTGAACGGAGGCAAATTTAAAGGCGTAGTGGTTGAGGCTTCCATCGGATTTTAATTGTTTGTTTTATGAATGCTTAGTAAAATAAGCAAAAACCTCCGGCGATTAGCCGGGGGTTTTGTTTTTGAGGGCCTCGCTGAATTATGACGTGCATCATTTTACCGGGTGACAGCCATCATTTGTTCTTGCGCCATCAAACACCACCTTTATATCACCAGGTTTTAACTTTTTAAAAATGAAAAAAATTCTTATTTCGGGGCTTATTGCAGGATGTATCCTGTTTATAGTTAGCTATGGCGGCCTTTTCCTGGCTGTGAAGTTTTTCCCAGGTCTGTTTGTGGAATATAATAACCCACTATTTAATTCTGACGGCAGCAGGGACGTGCTTTTTTACCTGCATGCGTTCATCTTCAGTTTTGCACTGTCGTGGTTCTGGGATAGGTTCAAAGGCTTATTTAAAGGTGCACTTATTTTAAGAGGGCTTGAATTTGGTTTGGTCTATTCGGTAATAGCCTTGTTGCCCGTTATGTGGATCTCATTCAGCGCTTTGGATATCACTGTAGTTATGGTATTAAGCTGGTTTTTATATGGGCTGATACAGGCAATTATTGCCGGGTTGGTATTTGCAAAAATTAATCCCTGATAAAAACTTACGGAGATGTTATACAAACATATCATACCGATCAACTTGTTATTCATTTTACTAACAAGCTTTATTTTCCCCAGGCAAATGAATCCCGCACCCGAAACACGGAAATGGGTCATCAGCCAAAACAGTAATCTGCGTGTTAACGGCAGCACAAATGTAAATAAGTTTACATGTGAGATTTTAGCTTATGATCAAACGGATACCCTTACTATAAGTAAAGGTAAAGGCGATAAGGAAATTGGTTTATCCGGAAGCATCAGTCTTAAAGTTCAAAGTTTTGACTGCCATAACTCCATCATGACGCACGACCTTCAAAAAACGTTAAAGGAGAAACAATTTCCTTGCCTGCATATCAGCTTTTTATCGTTGAGCAGACTTCCTGAACTGAGCGCAAGGTCTGAGCCAATAACAGGCAAGGTGGATATTGAAATTGCCGGAACCCGCAAACGTTTCGATATCAATTACCGGATTTCTATAGACGCTCAAAAAAACATCCATTTATTGGGGTCACAGGATGTAAACTTTTCTGATTTTAACCTCAAACCACCCAGGAAACTAGGCGGCCTTATAAAAACCGATGATAAGCTCAGCGTTGATTTTCATTTAAAAATGAGGACGATGGAATAAGTCCTCCTGAGGCTGATTATTAAAGCTTTACAAATCATCCACTAATTCCTACCCAAAATCGGTGCAATCAAATTCAAATCGGTGAAATCCTAAAGTCAATTAGTGACTGCTATCATTCTTTACTATAAGCAACATCATTTATTCTGGCATCAAATACCTATAGCTTTACTAAACAATTAAAACATCAAATTATGGAAAGTTTAATTTTAGAAAAAGTTGCACCATCAAATGGCGCAAAGGTACCGGCAGCCGCTAAAGCCAAAAGCATGAAAGCATTGGTTTATCACGGCCCTGGTCATAAAGCATGGGAAGATCATGCCAGGCCTGTAATTATAAAAACCACCGATGTTATTGTAAAAGTACTCAAAACCACGATATGCGGGACCGATCTGCATATAATGAAGGGCGATATGCCCGAAGTTGCTGAAGGGAGAGTTTTGGGCCACGAAGGTGTTGGCATCATAGAAGAAATTGGAAGCTCCGTAAGTAATTTTAAAGTGGGCGATCACGTAATCATATCCTGCGTTACCTCCTGTGGCAAATGTGAGTATTGCAAAAAAGGCATGTATTCACATTGTGAAGATGGCGGATGGATATTGGGTTATATGATTGACGGCGTTCAGGCGGAATATGTGAGGATCCCTCATGCCGACAATAGTTTATATCCTATTCCGGCGGGCGCTGACGAAGAAGCGCTGGTAATGCTGAGTGATATTTTACCAACCGGTTTTGAATGCGGCGTGTTAAACGGTCAGGTAAAACCGGGTGATACCATAGCTATCGTAGGCGCCGGCCCGGTTGGCATGGCTGCATTGTTAACTTCTCAATTTTATACCCCGGCAGAAATTATCGTGATAGATCAGGATGATAACCGGTTGGAAGTGGCCAGAAAATTTGGCGCAACCCAAACTATCAACAGCGCTACCGAAAATGCCGTTGAAAAGATAATGAGCCTTACCAATGGTAAAGGGGTTGATACAGCCATCGAGGCGGTGGGAGTGCCGCCGACCTTTGAATTATGCCAGGAAATTATAGCCGCCGGTGGACATATTGCCAATATCGGGGTTCACGGAAAAAGTGTAACACTGCATCTGGAAGCTTTATGGGACAGGAATATTTCAATCACCACCAGGTTGGTTGATACCGTTACCACACCCATGCTGTTAAAAACGGTACAATCAAAAAGAATACAGCCCAACAAATTAATTACCCATCGTTTTAAACTCGATCAAATGATTGAGGCTTATGAAACATTTGGGAATGCAGCCAAAGAAAAAGCCTTGAAGGTGATTATAGAAGGTTAGGGATATGCTGCCGGTATGGCAGAGGCTTTTTTTATTTTTTAGGGTGTTATGCTTGTAGCTGGGCATGGCACCCTTTTTTTGGTACTATAACAATCTCATTGGATTTTCATCGCCGAAACAGTTAAATACAAAAGCTAAATTTTGTAACTTAACGCCATAAACCTAAATAACTCTTTATGGCAACAGATCAGGAATTTTCCCGGCGTGGTTTTATCCGCGCCGGTGCAATAGGTATAGGCGCGCTTGCGCTTACACCGGCGTTATCGGCAATGGCGTTAAAAAAGCCAGGTAAAAAATTGGGCATCGCTATTGTCGGCTTGGGAATGTATGCAGGTGGAGAAATTGCCCCGGCATTGCAGCATACCGAAAATTGCTACCTGGCAGGATTGGTGAGCGGGCATCCCGATAAAGCAGCCCAGTGGGCGGCTAAATATAACGTCCCCGCAAAAAATATTTATAATTATCAAAATTTTGATACCATAGCCCAAAACCCGGATATTGATATTGTATATGTGATATTGCCGGTGTCGATGCATAAAGAATATACCATACGTGCGGCAAAGGCCGGAAAACACGTGATATGTGAAAAGCCAATGTCACTGAGCGTTAAGGATTGCCACGAAATGGTGGCTGCCTGCAAAAAAGCAAACCGGCTGTTATCAATAGGGTATCGCATGCACTTTGAACCTTATACTGCCGAACTGATACACATCAGCCGTAACCAGGTGTATGGCAAGCTAAAAAAGTTTGATTGCGCCAACGGGTTTTTCTATTCGCAAGACCCTAACGCATGGCGCTTAAAGAAGGCATTTGCCGGCGGTGGCAGCCTGATGGATATGGGTATTTATACGATACAGTCGGCCCGCTACACAACAGGTATGGAACCCGTTGCGGTGGTATCGGCCCGGCAGGAGAAGACAAATCAAGCCTTGTTTAAAGAAGTGGATGATAAAGTATTTTGGCAACTTGAGTTCCCCAACGGATTTATTGCAAATTGCAGATCGAGCTATAGCGATGAAGTCAGCTATACACATACTGAATTTGAAAAGGGCAACGTTGACCTTAACCCCAATTTCTTTTATGGCGGCATAAAAGGTACCACACCCGAGGGACCGATGAAATTTCCGCAGGCAAATCAACAGGCGCGGCAGATGGATGATTTTGCAAACTGTGTAAATCTTAACAAAGAGAGCTCGGTAAACGGTGCCGAAGGCATCAGAGACTTGAAAGTAGTTGAAGCTGTTTATAGAAGCCTGGCGTCGGGTAAAAGGGAGTTGATATGAGTTGAAAGTAATATCGAACATCGAATAAGGAATATCGAATGATGAAGTGAACTTCGGCGTTCGTTATTCAACATTCATTATTCGATATTCAAAAATAAACGTTTATAGTCCTAACAAAAGAGGCCGTCTCAAACACGAAACGGCCTCTTTTTATATTTTTTAAACTTACTAAGTTTTTAAAACTTAGTAAGTTTCTCACCACTCACCAACCTACCTCAAATCCTTTTTACCGAAATCGACAATCACTGGTGTTGCAATACAAATTGACGAATAAGTTCCGAAACATACCCCGATCAGCAACGCGAACGAGAAACCCCGGATAACATCGCCGCCGAAAATAAACAGTACCAGCAATATCAATAACACGGTTAATGCGGTAATAATAGTACGGCTCAAGGTATTGTTGATGGCGTCGTTAATTACAGTTTTTGGATCATCCGTTTTAGAATGGTGCAGGCTCAGGAACTCGCGGATACGGTCGAACACCACTACGGTATCGTTAATAGAGTAACCTATGACCGTGAGGATCGCCGCTATAAAGGACTGATCAATATCCAGTGAAAACGGCAATACATCCTTAAATATCGAGAAAAACGAAAGTACCATCAGCGCATCGTGCGCGGTTGCAAACATCGCACCCAAACTAAACTGCCATTTACGGAAACGTATAAGTATATAGGCCGAAATAATAATAATGGCAAATATCACCGTGTAAAAAGCTGATTTTTTTAGCCCGTTTGCAATCGTCGGCGCAACTTTCTGCGAACTTATAATACTGGCTTTTGTTATGTGCGTTTGCGGTTTGGTGTTCAGCGCCTGTATAAGGGCCGCCTGTACTTTAGCATCGGCGTTTGCGGCGGTGTCATTAATCATGTACTTGGTTGTTACACTTACATCGCTTCCAAAGGTTTTAACTTCGTTGCCTTCGCCCAAATATTTATTAACTATTGGCCTTACATCTTCGGTCGTTACGCTTTTATCATCAAACCTCACCACATAAGTACGGCCGCCCACAAAATCCACACCATAATTAAAGCCCCGTGTAGCCATAGATATACATCCCAGCACAATAAAAGAGGTTGAGCAGATATAAAATATATAACGGTTTTTTACAAAAGCGTAATTGGCATTTTTAAAGGTATGCGAGCTCCACGGATTTGAAAATTTAATGTCCCATCCTTTTTCAAGCATCCATTCGAAAATTATCCTGGATATCAGTAATGAACAGAATAACGAAGTAACGATACCTATCATCAGGGTAATAGCAAATCCCTGGATGGTTCCTGTACCAAAAACATATAGTATTAAGCCCGTTAAAAAGGTACTGATGTTTGAATCGAGAATAGAAGATAAGGCATGTTTAAAACCATCGGCAACAGATATCCGTATGGATTTACCCAATGCAAGCTCCTCCCGCACACGTTCGTAGATCAGTACGTTCGCATCTACCGATATACCCAGCGTGAGCACGATACCGGCAACACCCGGCATAGTTAACACCGCGCCGAGGCTGGTTAGCACTCCCATCAGGAAAAATATGTTGATGATAACGGCAACAACCGCAACCGTACCGGCCCGGTTATAATAAGCGATCATAAAAATAAGCACTACCAACAAACCAACAAGGCTCGACAGTAAACCGGCATGGATAGAATCAGCACCCAATGACGGGCCGACTACAGCCTCTGCAACAATATGCGCAGGCGCCGGTAACCGGCCGGCCTTCAATACGTTTGCTAAATCCTTCGCCTCATCAACTGTAAAGTTGCCCGAAATAGAAGAAACCCCGCCTGGTATCGGGCCGTCAACACGCGGAGCAGAATACACATTATCGTCCAAAACGATTGCGATGGCTTGCAAGTTGTTTTTATCGGCCGAAGCCTCAGTCGTTATGGTACTCCATTTCTCTGCACCGTCGGAATTCATGGTCATGCTCACATCCGCGGCGCCTTTTTGATCAACATCCTGGCGAGCATCTGTAATTACTTCTCCGGATAGTACAGGGCCATTATTGGCGCCAGCTAATTTAATAGCATACAATTCGAAAGTCTTGCTTTTCTCATCCGCTTTAACACCCCACAAAAATTTCATATTTCGGGGAATGGCAGCTATTACCTCGGGACTGCGCAGATATTGATTAACCTTGGCGGTATCTTTAACAAGGGCTTGTCCAACCATGGGGCCTGGATAATCCTCCATTTGCCCGCTTTGGTCTTGTCCGCTTAGTGGTCTTAGTATACTGATCAGCGGATATTGGTCAGCAACCTGGCCTTTATTTTTTAAACTTGAAACAGACGTATCCGGGCCATTTTTCTTGAACTTATTTAATAATGATAAAGCACTGTTTTTAGCTGCGCTATCTTTATTTGCTGGTGTTGTTTTAACACCGGCAAGCGTTTTAGTATTTTTAGCACTATCCTTGTTTGCTACAGGCGCAGCCTTGGCAACAGCCTTCGTCGTGTCTTTCTTTGATGCTTTTATTTTCGCAGCAATAATGCTGTTCAGGTTGTACAACAACTCAGGGATATGATTGAGCCTGTTATCAAAGGTTTCGTAAAACTCAAGTTTTGCGGTACCAGATAAAAGCTTGCGTACACGTTCAGGTTCTTTTACGCCTGGAAGCTCAATCAAAATACGATCGGTCCCCTTTTGCAGTTGTATGTTGGCATTAGCAACTCCAAACTGGTCAACGCGGGCATTAAGAACGGTATAGGATTGCTGCACTGCAACGCCAGCCTGACCTTTCAAATAGGTTTCAACTTCGCTGTTTGAGGCGTTAAATTTAAGGTGGTCCTGGTTATCTTTAGTAGAGAAGATAGCCGCTAACTTTCCGTTGGGGTTAAGCTTTTCGTACTCGCTTACAAATAACGAAATATAATCCTGCTGGCTGGTAACAGCATCGGCCGTAGCAGCTTCAAGTGCTTTGTTAAATGTAACGTCGGTATTGTCATTTGATAATTTCTTAACCAACTCACTCAATGAAATCTGCATGGTTACGCTCATCCCGCCTTCAAGGTCGAGGCCCAGGGCAAGTTCGCGCTGTTTAACATACTGATAATTGTGCCCTAATATCGGATATACCGGTTGTGTTGCTATAGAATCCAGGTAAGCTTTTACTTTAGCTGTATCCCCCCTGGCGTGTAATTGTGCATTATCTTCAACCTTATGCGCCACCCAAGTAAACGAAAGCTGGTATAAGCATACCACGGCTAACAATATGGCGAAAAATTTAACAACCCCTTTACCTTGCATCTTGAATTATATATGTAATTATTTAGTTTATAAGCGTTTTAAACAAGACGGCAAATCTAATAAAATTTCCTAAGCATGAAATTTTTAATTAAAAACAAAATGAGGGGGGAGAGGAGGTGAAAGCTGAAAGGTAAAAGGCGAAAGGTTGATTAGGTTGAGTGAGTTGATTAAGTTGAGTTAGTTCACCCCAATATGATATTTACGGCTACGTTAGGAGCATCCGTAATTTGCTGTCTTTTCTAAACATATTTTGATTAGTCGTTTATCCTGATTTACTGAACCATCTGTCATTAACTATTCAAGCAAAAAGCTATTTTTGCACTTTATGGATATTTCTAAAACATACCAGCCTAAAGAGACCGAGGAAAAATGGTACAACTATTGGCTAAAGCATAACTTTTTTAAATCGGTACCCGACGACCGTGAGGCATATACGATGGTGATGCCGCCGCCCAATGTTACGGGCGTGCTGCACATGGGGCACATGCTAAATAATACCATACAGGACGTTTTGGTGCGTCGTGCGCGTATGAAAGGCAAAAATGCCTGCTGGGTTCCCGGTACTGATCATGCGAGTATTGCCACAGAAGCGAAAGTAGTTGCGATGCTTAAGGAGCGTGGTATTACCAAGAAGGACATTTCACGTCCGGAGTTTATGAAATATGCATGGGAGTGGAAAGAAAAATACGGCGGTATCATACTGGATCAGCTGAAAAAGCTGGGCGCGTCCTGTGATTGGGACCGCACCCGTTTTACAATGGACGACGACCTGTCTGACGCTGTAATTGACACATTTATTCATTTTTATAAAAAGGGCCTCATTTATCGCGGCATACGCATGGTCAACTGGGACCCGCAGGGCAGAACAGCAGTTTCCGATGAAGAGGTGATCCGTAAAGAAGTAAATCAGAAGCTATATTATATACGTTATAAAGTCTCAAGTCTTAAGTCTGAAGTCTTAAGTCAAGAATTATCCGACTTCGAACTTCGGACTTCGGACTTCAGACTTCCGACTTCAGACTACCTCACCGTCGCGACCACCCGCCCTGAAACTATCATGGCCGATGCGGCTATCTGTATCAATCCAAACGATGAACGGTACCTTAACCTGCATGGTAAAAAGGTTTTAATACCGCTTATTAATCGCGAAATTCCGATTATTTTGGATGAGTACGTAACAATGGATTTTGGTACCGGTTGTTTAAAAGTTACGCCCGCGCATGACCTGAATGACTATGAACTTGGCCTAAAGCATAACCTGCCGGTTATTGATATATTAAATGATGACGGTACGCTTAATGAAAAAGCGCAGATACTGGTAGGTGAGGATCGTTTTGTCGCCCGCAAAAAAATTACTGTTTTACTGGAAGCTGACGGTTACCTTGACAAGGTGGAGGATTACAAATCCCAGATCGGTTTTTCGGAACGTACAGATGCCGTAATTGAGCCCAAGCTTTCCATGCAATGGTTTTGCAAAATGGACGAAATGGCAAAGCCTGCGCTGGATTATGTTTTAAAAGGCGATATAAAACTGATCCCTGAAAAATACATAAATACCTACCGGCATTGGATGGAAAATGTAAAGGACTGGTGCGTTAGCCGCCAGTTATGGTGGGGACAGCAAATACCCGCCTGGTATTTACCCGACGGCCAATTTGTAATTGCCAAAACAAGGGAAGAGGCATTTGAACAAACAAAAAATCTCACATCTCATCCGCCAGCTGGCGGATCACATCTCACATCTCAAGACCTGCGACAAGATGAAGATGTGCTTGATACCTGGTTTTCGTCGTGGCTTTGGCCCATTTCGGTATTTGACGGCTTTAAAGATCCCAATAACGACGATATAAATTATTACTATCCCACGAATGACCTGGTAACGGCTCCCGAAATCCTCTTCTTTTGGGTTGCGAGGATGATTATGGCCGGGTACGAGTTTAGGGGAGAGATACCTTTTAAAAATGTTTATTTAACGGGCACTGTACGGGATAAGATCGGCCGTAAAATGTCTAAATCACTTGGTAATTCACCCGATCCTTTGGATTTGATTGAAAAATTCAGTGCGGACGGGGTTAGGGTAGGGATGTTGCTTTGCTCACCAGCAGGCAACGACCTGATATTTGACGAAAGCTATTGCTTACAGGGCCGGAATTTTGCAAATAAAATATGGAATGCATTTAAGCTGGTCAAAGGGTGGGAAGTAGACGATAGCCTTGAAAATAAAAACGGGATTGCTATAGAATGGTTCCGGAGCAGGTTTAACCAAGGGTTAACGCAAATTGAGGAAAACTTTTCCCAATATAGGTTGTCTGAGGCTTTGATGACAACATATAAACTGGTGTGGGACGATTTTTGCGCCTGGTACCTGGAGATGATAAAACCGGCCTATCAGCAGCCCATAGACCGGGAAACATACCAGCATACTATCGGTTTCTTTGAAAACATACTTAAAATAGTTCACCCGTTCATGCCGTTTATCACGGAGGACCTGTGGCACGATGAATTGTTTGGGGAACGGTCTAGATATGATTGTTGTATTGTTGCGCAATTACCTGTTTATGGGAAAATAAATACACACTTGTTGACAGAAACCGAAGTTATTAAACAGATTATTACTCAAATACGTAATATCCGTGAAAAAAAACAGATCTCTCCGCGGGAGCAACTGGAGCTTTTGGTAAAGGCAAATTCAACCATCCCATATAAACAGTTCGAGCCGATTATTACAAAGCTTGGCAATGTAGGCTCGATAGATGTCGTAACAGATAAAATAATCGGCGCAATGAGCTTTTTGGTATCAACAGATGAGTTTTACGTTCCTATAAAGGAGAATTTGGATGTTGAAGCTGAGCGCACAAGATTGCAAAAAGAAAAAGAATATTTAACCGGATTTTTAAAGTCTGTTAACTCTAAGTTAGGTAATGAACGGTTTATAAGCAACGCAAAACCAGAAATTATTGAGGGGGAAATCAGGAAGAAAGCCGATTCAGAGGCGAAATTAAAGATCATTGAAGAAAACTTATCAGATTTGGCTGATTAATTGCGTTATCATTTATGATAAATTATTGAGTTTTTAAAAGGTGTGAGGTTTTCACTTGCCTTTTTACGGTTAATTTTTATTCTAAATTTTAAAGTAATTCACTAGTTAATGACTAAAGGAGTAAGTTTTTTTAACTTTTCAATTAACAAAATACTTACAGACGATCAATCCGTTCTTGACCAGGCCCGCATCCGTTTGTTGTATTATGGTTTTTGGATTGTTTTTGTTGCCGTAGCCGGATTGTTTGTAAGCGTTTATTTTCAGCACCAGGTAATGCTTACCATTACCGCCTCTATTGTTCTGTGCTGCCTGATTTTTTTATTCAAATATCTTACCTACCGGCCCGATTGGCGCCAGATCTCACACGCGCTGCTTATCATGGCAACGCTTATTAATCTCAACAATGTTTTCATCGCCATACAAAACGTGGATATTATCACCATCCAGGTAATATTATTGGTAATATTATTCAGTTTTTATATGCTCGGACAGCGGTGGGGTTTGTTTTACTCGCTGTTAAACCTCATACCGGTGCTGGTATTTTTAGTATTAGAGTATCATGAAAATTACTTTATTGCGCTCAGGCCCGAAAAGGTTGATCAATCCACCATCATTATCAGCCTGTTTGCTAATTTTATAATCATAATTTTTATACACAGCCATTTTTATAACGCCTTTTTTAAGAACATAAAACAGCTTAAAGAAAAAAGCGAAGAGCAAATTGAGCTTAATAATAAATTAGAGCTGGCTATTCAAAAGGCCGAAAAATCGTCGCACGTAAAATCCGAATTTCTTTCTACCATGTCGCACGAGATACGGACTCCGCTCAATGCTGTAATTGGTATGAGCAACCTGATGATCATGGGCAATCCGAGGCCTGATCAGCGGGAAAATTTGAACGTATTGAAATTCTCAGCAAACAACCTGCTGGCCATCGTAAACGATGTGCTCGATTTTAATAAGATTGAATCCGGAAAGGTGGTTTTTGAAAATATTCGCTTTAACCTGGTTGAATTAATGCAAAATATTTGCGGCGCGCAGATGTTAAAAGCGCAGCAAAAAGGATTGGAATTTACGCTGCAAATCGACCCTGCACTGCAGGATAAAGTGCTCTTCGGCGATCCTACACGAGTTACCCAAATTCTTTTTAACCTGGTAAGCAATGCTATAAAGTTTACCAAACACGGCAACATTTGGGTAAAAGCTATATGTTTTGAAGACCGGCACAACGTGGTGACAGTAAATTTTGTAGTTAAAGACACAGGTATTGGTATAGAAAAGGATAATCTTGAAAGTATTTTTGAGCCCTTTACGCAGGAATCTATTACAACCACCCGTCAATACGGCGGTACAGGGTTAGGTTTAGCCATCGTAAAACGTTTACTAGAGTTACAGGGGTTACATATGCACGTTACAAGTACAATTGGTGAAGGCTCCGAGTTTTCATTTAGCATGGAGTTCCCGGTAGCAACGGAAAGTATTGAGGAATGGAATGAAAAAAATCCATTGTACCACACAGATAGCTTAAGCGCTTTACGTATGCTAATTGCCGAGGACAACCCGGTTAACGTGCTGCTGATGAAGAAACTGCTCTCAAAATGGAACATCAACCCCACAATTGCCGAAAATGGCGAACGTGCCATTGAAATACTTCAATACGGCAACTTTGATATTATTTTGATGGATTTGCAAATGCCCGTTTTAAATGGTTTTGATGCAGCGGTTGAGATTCGCAAGCTTCCGGATCCTAAAAAGGCCTGTATTCCCATCATCGCATTAACCGCATCGGCTTTGTATGATATTAAGGAAAAGGTATTTAATTCTGGTATGAATGATTATGTATCAAAGCCATTTAAACCCGAAGAACTGATGGAGAAGATACAGCATTTGGTTAACGTTGTTAATTAAATATCTTTATAATCAGGCAACTCCTCAATAAATTGATAGCCCCTTTTTTCAAAATCGATACGGCAGTAATAATGCTGTAGCCCATTGCTTACGGCCAGTAATTTTACCTTATGCACCATGTTATAACGGGCCACCTGGTCGAAAGTTTTTTGATCAATAGGTACTGATGGCGCCTTGCACTCCACCAGCAATATCTTTTCGCCACCAGGATTAAATACCACAATATCGCTTCTTTTGGCCATCCCATTCAGCTTATGGCCGCCTTCCAGTTTTATTAGTGTTTTTGGATAATGTTTTTGACGAATCAGATATTGCACAAAATGCTGGCGCACCCATTCTTCCGGCGTAATTACAATATGTCTTTTGCGGATTTCATCAAACAAACTTAACTGCCCGTTTTGGTCAGCGATCCTGAAAGGGTAGGGTGGCAGGTTAAGCGGAAGCAGCAGGTCCATTACGCGAAAATCACTATTTTATCGGTGTTATCCTAATGGAGTAATTTAATTTGTCGCTTCGCTATCAAACCTTCCTATGGAACGTGAAAATGATTTTTGCACGCTTTTCTACCGACCATACGTCCCGCCGGGACGAGAACCGTTATAGTCGTCCCGGCGGGACGTCTGGTTGGTAGCTTAGAAATTAAATCAGAATCGAGCGCTCCGTAGGAACGCCTGGTGAAAATGCGACAATTTGAATTGCGTCCCTGATAGATTACAAATAAAATAGTGCCGATCCAATTCGTAGTCGGTAAAATCGTCTTTCAAACATGGTTTTATTACTTTTGCGTCCTGCTGAAATTTAATATGAAAAACACTGCGTTAACTGATGTACATATAAAAGCCGGCGCCAAAATGGTGCCCTTCGCCGGATATAATATGCCTGTACAATACGAGGGCATCAATGCCGAACATGAAACCGTGCGCAACAGGGTAGGCGTATTTGATGTGAGCCACATGGGCGAATTTATTTTAAAGGGTGATCATGCAATTGATTTGATACAACAGGTAAGCAGTAACGATGCTGCAAAGCTGTACGATGGTAAGGTGCAATATTCCTGCCTGCCGAATAAGGATGGCGGGATAGTAGACGATCTGTTGATTTACCGGATTGATGAAAAAACATACATGTTGGTGGTTAACGCTTCGAATATTGACAAGGACTGGAATTGGATAACCCAATTTAATACCTATGGCGTGGAAATGAAAAATATTTCAGACCGTTCCTCGCTGCTGGCCATCCAGGGACCAAAAGCCGCCGAAGCTTTACAGGGCCTGACGGATATCGACCTGACCTCAATGGAATACTACACCTTTAAAAAAGGAAAATTTGCCGGTATTGATAATGTATTGGTGTCGGCAACCGGCTATACCGGCGCCGGTGGATTTGAGATATATTTTGATAATGCAAATGCCAAAGCCATTTGGGACGCAATATTTAAAGCAGGCCAGCCTTTTGGGATAAAACCGATCGGGTTAGGCGCGCGCGACACCCTGCGTTTGGAAATGGGCTTTTGCCTGTATGGCAATGATATTGACGACAACACTTCACCGCTGGAGGCCGGCCTTGGCTGGGTAACCAAATTTAATAAAGAATTCACTAATTCAGCAGCGCTGCAACAGCAAAAGCAGGAGGGAGTAAAACGCAAACTGGTAGGTTTTGAGATGATTGATCGCGGCATACCGCGCCACGACTATGAAATTGTTGATGCCGAAGGCAACAACATCGGCAAAGTGACATCCGGAACGCAATCGCCATCCCTGCAAAAAGCAATCGGCATGGGTTACGTTAAAACCGAATTTGCAAAAGAAGGGACCGAGATATTCATCAATATCCGCGACAATAAAATAAAAGCCAAAATTGTTAAACCGCCTTTTACGAAATAGTTCATTGGTTCATTAGTTCACTTGTTTATTGGTGTTAGGAGGTTAATGCAGTACTTAACTGCGGTTAAGTATTCGATCAAGTCAATACACTTAGACAGTTGAAGATTATGAACTATGCACAAATGAACCAGTGAACTAATGAACGAAATAAACGTTTGCCTCAGCCCTGCATTGATCCCGCTTTTTGAAGTGGAGAATTACATCGTTGTTGTTATCGACATTTTCCGGGCATCATCATCTATTTGCTATGGCATCGAGAATGGTGCTGAAGCGATTATTCCGGTATCGCGGGTAGAAGAGTGTGCAGCCTTTGGCGAAAAGGGCCTTGATTATTTATTGGCTGCCGAACGCGATGGCAAAGTGGTTGATGGCTTTGATTTTGGCAATTCACCATTTTCATACACGGCGGAGAAAGTTGCAGGCAAAACAATCGTATTAACTACAACTAATGGTACCCATGCACTGCATTTGTCGATCAAGGCAAAAAGGATTGTGATCGGATCATTTTTAAACCTTACCGCCCTATGTAACTGGTTAAAATCGCAGCACGAAAATATTTTACTGGTTTGTGCCGGCTGGAAAAATAACTTCAACCTGGAGGACACACTGTTTGCCGGGGCGGTGGTGGATCAGCTTAACAAATCCGGGTTTAAGCCTGACGATGCAGCTATTGCCGCGAATGATCTTTACCAAATTGGCAAAAACGACATCAATAAATATCTCAAAAAAACATCCCACCGTGAACGCCTCCAAAAATTAGGTATCGAAAAGGATATCGAATTTTGTCTGCAGATTGATATCACCACTGCCATCCCGGTTTTGGAGGGTGATAGGCTGGTAGAACTGAAATAGGAATATCGTTTATCCGATAGTGCGAGGAGCAATACTGAACGGTGATTTTTCAAACTCCGAAGGAAAAATGACCTTCTAACCTTTACAGCAATGACAAAATAATACCTGCAACCGTTAGATTCTCGAAGGATGCCCGCAGGCCTTTGTCGGCATGGATTGGCAAGCCACAGTATATCCTCTCTTTTTACACAGGTTGCGCTTTATTCAGCGATTTTCTCCGCCTGATAGATCTCCGCCAAGCCCTTACTATCATAAACACGGCAATCCCAACTATCCATAACGGCCACAGTCCGATAAATCCGAAAAACAACACGCCTAGAATTTCCCAGCCATCCGATAAGGCAGATGTCAGTTTATATCCAAAGGTTTTGCCGTCGTCTACAACCGCCAGCTTTGTATAAAAAGTGATGTCAAATTCACTGTATTCAACCTGTTTTGTTAAATAATTGAGCTGGCCCTGGGTCGATTCGATGTCGCTTTGTATGTCGGTCAGCTTTTCTTCAATATCAAGCAGGTCGGATACTTTTTTCCCCTGTTTTAGCAGCGCCAGGTAACTTTCTTCCAGTTTCTTTTTATTAGCCAGTTGGGTAGTAATATCAATGTACTCGGTAGTAACATCTTTCATGCTGATGTTTTTGGAATCTATCTTTTCGGCGCCGGTAGAAACGTCATCAACAAACTTGTCAAAGTTATTGGCCGGTATGCGGGCTTTGATGATGTACTCTTTCCGGTTATTATCGCTGTTGTTCGATTCACTTTCTTCGGCTATATACCCGCCCGATTTATTCAGCGAATTAGCGATCACTTTCCGGGTTTCCGAAATATTGCGGGTTTCAAAACTGATGTCGCCTTCCTTTACAATTTTCTTTTCGATGGGGGCGTCTGTAGGTGCTAATTTTGCTTTAGGTTTTTCAGCCTCCGCAGCCTGCGCAGGCGCCGCCGACATTGCTGCATTGTTTGATACTTTGTCCAGCACGATTCGCTTACTTTCTTGTTTGCAAGCAGTCAGCGCAAAAAATAATACAGGGACAATCAATAATTTTTTCATGTTTTAAGGTTTTAATTTCTCATTATTCTTGTGTCTTTCGGCGTCCCTTATGCTTTTCTTTTCCATGTTTTTTTCCAGCGCATCGGTCAGGTCAATACCGGTTTGATTTGCCAGGCATATCAAAACAAAAAGCACATCGGCCATTTCATCGGCTAAATCCACTTCGGTATCTGACTTTTTGAACGATTGCTCGCCATACTGCCTTGCCATTATCCTTGCAACTTCACCAACCTCCTCCATCAAGATGGCAGTATTGGTTAACTCGTTAAAATAACGGATACCTGTGTTCTTTATCCAATTATCTACAAGATGCTGTGCTTCCTTAATTTCCATAAAACCTGTATATTTTTTTAGTGATTGTCTTTGTCTTGGGTATTCATAATAATGGTGACGGGCCCATCGTTGGTTAAACTAATTTTCATATCTGCACCAAAAATTCCTGTTGCTATTTTTTTTCCGGTTAAATTTTGAAGTGCGGCTATCATTTTTTCGTAGAGCGGGATAGCCTTTTCCGGCCTGGCTGCCCGGATAAAGGACGGACGGTTCCCTTTTTTTGTTTGGGCAAATAGCGTGAATTGCGAAATGAGCAATATCCCGCCATCAATATCAGCTAACGCTTTATTCATCAGTCCTTTTTCATCACTAAAAATGCGCAATGCAATAATCTTTTGCGCCAGCCATTGCAGATCATCATCGGTATCAGCATCCTCAATTCCCAGTAAAACAACAAGGCCTGTGCCTATTTCACCTGTTACGTCATTTTCTACCATACAGCTTGCCTGCGAAACACGTTGTATTACTGCTCTCATGTTTTAGTTGATTGGTTAATTAAGTTGATTAAGAGAGTGGTTGATTGGGTTCTAAATATAATAATCTTATAATTCGTTTTTCAAACTTATTGAACTCAATCCAACTTAATCAACCTAATCTAACTTAATCAACTGCTCACCAACCAACGAATTTAAATTTTTACCCCTAATTCGCACCGATTTCCTTAAGTTCGCAACTTATTACGTTTTTATATTTACCAGTGAGGATATGACTGCTAAAAGAGGCTTTACTACCACTATTTTACACGCCGACCGCTTTGATAAGCCCGAACACGGCGCTTTACATAAACCCATACACACGTCGGTTACCTATGGCTATGACGACGTGCAAGACCTGGTAGATATTTTCCAGAACAAGAAAAAGGGCTACGCTTATTCACGGCAAGGGAACCCCACCGTTTCGGCACTTGAAAATAAGGTTACCAAAATGGAGAACGGGCTTGCTACCGTTGCTTTTTCAACCGGAATGGCAGCTATATCGGCAACCATATTGGCTTTGATAAAACGGGGAGACCACGTTATTGCAAGCTCTTATTTATTTGGCAACACACGCAGCATTTTCCAATCATATATTGATATTGGCTTGGATATCACTTTCGTGGATGCAACATCGGTAGACAACGTCCGTAACGAGTTAAGAGATACCACTAAGATGGTGTTTGTTGAAACTATTGCCAACCCGGCAACGCAAATCGCCGATCTTGAAAAAATAGGCGACTTATGTACCGAAAAAGGCATCATATACATAGTTGATAATACCATGACTTCGCCCTATTTATTTAAGCCGGTTGATGTAAAAGCAAGCCTGGTGATCAACTCGCTCACTAAGTATATCGGCGGTCACGGCAATGCGTTGGGCGGCAGTATTACCGATACCGGCCTGTTTAACTGGGCCAATTTTGCCAATATTTTTGAAGTCTTTAAAAAACAAGTAAAACCTGAAACACTGGGCCTAACCCAGATACGGAAAAAAGGATTACGGGATGCGGGCGGCACACTTGCCCCCGAAGCTGCTCATTCAATTTCTGTTGGATCAGAAACATTGGCGCTGCGCATGGACCGCGCCTGTACCAATGCCTTTTCGCTGGCTACATTTTTTGAAGGGCACCCAATGATCAAAAAAGTATATTATCCCGGCCTTGAATGTCATCCGCAGCATAAATTAGCCGCGAAATTGTTCTCCAAATTCGGCGGCCTGATGAGTATCGAACTGGACAGCAGTATTGACTGTTTTGCTTTTTTAAACAAACTGCAATTGGTGGTTAAATCGAGTAATCTGGGCGACACCCGCACTTTAGCCATCCCGGTGGCCCATACTATATTTAATGAGCTTGGCCCAGCAAAAAGAGCTGAAATGGGTATATCCGAATCGATGATCCGCTTGTCAATTGGTATTGAGGATCTGGATGATCTTTTGCACGATTTTAAGAATGCGTTGGGGTAGAGTGAAGAGGTTAGTGATTAGTGCTGATATATTTTTTACGCCGGGTAACAATGAACCCGGAGCTTTAAAACTTAGACTTAATCATTTATATTTGATCAATACTTTTCACCATAAAAGCCCATTAAACCTAAGCCAGCGCGATATTTACCCCTAAATTTCAAAACGGAACTTTTTCTGGTTGCATTTGCCCTGTTTGCGCTTACGGCCTGTAAAAACAACAATGGGCCAGGTCCCTCGGCAAATGTGGATGTTTATATGGCTGGTGTTAGCAATGCAGCAAGCGGCTACATCGTTGCTACTTACTGGAAAAACAATGTGGCAACCAGGGTTAAAGATTCAACTGTAACCTCCATAGCAAATTCTGTATCGGTTAGCGGTTCGGATGTATATATTGCCGGCTATACCCAGGATGCTAATAGCGCTACGACGGCAACCTATTGGAAAAATGGCGTAGCCGTCCCGCTCACCGTGCCCGATCCTTCTTCCGTATGGACGTTGGCAACGGGCATAGTAGTTCAGGGTACGGATGTTTACGTTGCCGGATATGTTGCGGCCAGCGGCTACTACACAGCTGTATATTGGAAGAATGGGGTACCCACCGAACTCACGCAGGCGCCAAATTGTTCACAAGCGACGGCAATCACTTTAAATGGGCCGGACGTATACATAGCAGGTCTAATTGGCCCTACCAAGTCATTAGGCGGAGCAGCTTACTGGAAAAATGGCAACCTGGTAACACTTTCAGATCAATCAACTCCGGATGCTATTGCGACCTCAATAGCCGTGAACGGAACCGATGTATATGTTGGCGGCCAGACCTTCTCGGGCACAGCCGACAATGCTTTATATTGGAAAAATGGCGTACAACATATCCTGGTAACAGGATCATTACTTGTCGGCAGCTATACAGTTTCAAACCAGGTATACGCCGGTGTGAGTAGTATTGCCGTTAACGGAAGCGATGTTTATTGCGGCGGTTCGTCAGCTATCGCCGTAAATAACGGAGGTGCCAGTACGCTGAATGATCTTGTCGGTCATTATGCTGCCACTTATTGGAAAAACGGTGTGATGACAACCTTGAACACCGGCAGTATTGGAGGAATTGCTCTAAATGGCAGTGACTTGTACCTTGCCGGAAGCCTGGGCAACGGAACGGGCGCTTTATGGAAGGACGGAGCAATGACAACATTGGGTGTTACAAGCAGCAATACCGAGCCCAGGGCAATCGCGTTGGTAAAGCATTAATTCAATTCGTTACTTGCCACCATTGCAATTCTTTTTTAAATCCGAAATCGTAAATCCGAATTCCGAAATTCTTTACCCCCTCGTATCATTCCCATTATAAATACTCAAATAACTTTCATATCGCGATAGCTCAATTTCGCCATTTTCAAGTGCTTCGAGTACAGCGCAGCCGGGCTCATTGATGTGGCGGCAGTTATAAAAGCGGCAGTCGTGCATACGCTCACGCATTTCCGGGAAGAAGTGGCTCAGTTCCTGTTTTTCAATATCAATAACACCCAGTTCGCGGATGCCGGGCGTATCTATAATAAAACCGCCCTGTGGCAACTCGAACATTTCGGCGAAGGTGGTGGTGTGCATCCCTTTATCGCTCCAGTCGGATACCTGGTGGGTGCGCAGGTCAAGGTCAGGCAGTAGCGCATTGATCAGGCTCGATTTCCCGACACCGGAGTGCCCGGAAAATAAGGTAACCTTATCTTTTAATAATGCCTGTATCTCGCCGATATTGGTACGTTCCAATGCTGAAACCTCGTAACATGGATACCCTATTTTTTCATAAACAGCTTTATAATCGGCCAGTACTTCCAGACCTTCGTCACTAAACAGGTCGAGTTTATTAAAAATCAGTTTTGCGGGGATGCTATATGCTTCGGCAGTAACTAAAAACCGATCAATAAACCCCAGGGACGTTCGGGGAGAGGCTAAAGTAACAACCAGCAAAGCCTGGTCGAGGTTAGCCGCAATGATCTGTCCCTGTTTTGACAGATTGATGGATTTGCGGATAATATAATTTTTGCGTTGCTGTAAATTAGTGATTACCCCGGTTTCCTGGTCGGGTTCCATTTCAAAATCAACTATGTCGCCAACCGCCAGCGGATTGGTAGTAGTAATGCCTTTGGTGCGAAACTTCCCTTTAATACGGCAATCTATTTTTTTCCCTTCAGGTGTTTGCACCTGGTACCAGCTTCCGGTTGATTTGGTAATAAGTCCCTGCATCGGAGCAAAAGTAATAAAATAGCGGTCATTGGGTGAGAAACAAATTTGTGTCCGCCGATTTGGATTAATCGATACAACAGTGGTTTTCTATTAAATATGCCGTCTTCATAATATTCCGATATTATTTTTGTTTGTGCTTGTCAAAGTCAAAAAATAAGTATTTATTTGTGCCGCAATAAAAATGATCACTAACAACACCACAACTACAACGCTTACCACCGGCAAAATAAACGGGGGAAGATAATCGTATGGTGTAAAATATAAAGAACCAATGAGCGCCTTCCTTCGTAAAGAGGAGGGCGTTTTTGTTTATTAGTTGATAATGAAGATATTAAAATTTGGCGGTACTTCCGTAGGATCTGTTCAGAGCATCCAAACTTTATTAAATATTTTAAAGGACGAGGCTATAGGCAAACAAAAGCCGGTAGTGGTACTATCTGCCATGAGCGGAGTAACTAACCTGTTGTTGTCAATGGCCGAAGGCGCCGCAAACGGCAACGACTTTACTGCCGGCTTAGCTGAACTGGAAAAACGCCATTTTGATGTAGTTAAAAACCTGCTTACGGTACAAAATCAAAACCCCGCTTATACCGGGTTAAAAATCCGCTTTAATGAGCTGGAGGAGTTATTGCAGGGGGCGCTTACTTTAAGGGAACTTACGCCAAAAACCCGCGATATGGTTTTGAGCTATGGCGAACGATGTGCGGCTTTTATGATCAGTAAAATTGCAACCCAGCATTTTCCGGAAGTTTTGTTTACCGATGCGTCCAAATTAATTAGGACCGATAGCTCGTTCGGCCAGGCAAGGGTAAGTATGGAGCAAACCGATCTGCTGATTAAGGGCTTCCACAACGAACACCCTGATAAGATGTTGTTTGTAACCGGATTTATAGCGTCAAATGAGGCGGGACAAATCACCACCCTGGGCCGGGGCGGCAGCGATTATACCGCTGCGATATTCGGTTCGGCACTAAACGCAAAAGAAATACAGATTTGGACCGATGTTAACGGGATGATGACCGCCGATCCGAGGATGGTAAAAAAAGCATTCTCGTTGCCGGAACTAACTTATACCGAGGCGATGGAACTGTCGTATTTTGGCGCGAAGGTGATTTACCCGCCGACGATGATCCCTGCTTTCCTGAAAAAGATCCCCATCGTTATAAAAAATACGTTCGCACCTGATTTTGAGGGCACTTATATCCGGCATGATTGCAAGCCATCTAATTTGCCCATCAAAGGGATTTCATCCATCAATAATATCAGTATTCTCAACCTGGAAGGTAGCGGTATGGTGGGTAAGTCTGGTTTTAGCGGAAGGTTGTTTTCGTTGCTGGCACGGGAACAAATAAATATCATCCTGATCACCCAGTCATCGTCCGAACACAGCATTACATTTGCAGTTCAGCCGGATCATGCCGAAAAAGCCCGCATGTTAATTGAACAGGAATTTGAACTGGAGCTGCTGGCAAAAAAATTAGAACACGTGCTGATTGAGCAAAACCTGGCTATCCTGGCTGTGGTGGGCGAAAATATGAAACAAACCCCAGGAGTATCGGGTAAATTATTTCATTCCCTGGGTCGCAACGGGGTAAATGTGCGGGCAATTGCGCAGGGTTCATCAGAGTATAATATTTCGGTTATTATATCGGCGCACGACCTGGCAAAAGCGTTAAATGCAGCCCACGATGCTTTCTTTGTTCAGCTCACCAAAACACTGCATGCCTTTTGTTTAGGAACGGGCCAAATTGGTCAAACCCTGTTCAAACAACTGAATGCACATAGCGCTTATCTGCAGGAAAATAATAGCATACAGGTTAAAATTATAGGCATCAGTAATACCCGGAAAATGGTATTTAACACCGATGGTATATCTTTGGATAGCTGGCAGGATGAATTGGCCGGTTCGGATGAAAAGGCCAACCTCGCCGAATTTGTTGACCGCATGCAGCAAATGAACCTTCCCAACTGCGTGTTTATTGATAATACCGCCAGCCCTAAACCGGTTGAAGTTTATGAACAGGTTTTTAAATCAAACATTTCGGTAATCACCTGTAATAAAATAGGAAATTCCGCTTCCTATAAACAATACAAAACATTTCGCGATACTGCAAAACAGCATGGCGTGGATTTCTTTTACGAAACCAACGTGGGTGCCGGCCTGCCTATCATCCGTACCTTAAAGGACCTCATGAACAGCGGCGACAGGATAGCGAAGATCGAAGCGATCCTATCGGGCACCATTTCTTTTATATTTAATAACTTTAAAGGGGAGGCCAATTTTCACGATGTGGTAAAAATGGCGCAGGATAAGGGATACACTGAACCCGATCCGCGCGACGACCTTAGTGGAAAGGATTTTATGCGCAAAATGCTGATATTGGCACGCGATGCGGGTTATGCGATGGAAGAGGCCGATGTAAAAATTGAAAGCATGCTGCCAACAGCTTGTTTTGCAGCTAAAACCGTTGATGACTTTTACGTAGCGCTTAAAGCCGAAGACGCTTTCTTTAGCGATCTGAAAGCCCAGGCTGCGGCTGATAAAAAAGTTTTAAGATATATCGGCAAACTGGAGGATGGCAAGGCGGCCATCACCTTACAGATGGTAGATGAGAACCATCCGTTTTTCACCTTATCGGGAAGTGATAATATTATATCCTTTACGACCGACAGGTACAGGGAACGCCCGCTGGTAGTTAAAGGCCCCGGCGCTGGCGCCGAAGTAACCGCCGCGGGTGTGTTTGCTGATTTAATAAATGTGGGAGTATAGCCCAGGGCCCCTAACCTCCGCCAGCTGGCGGAGGAAAAATAGTTTGAAATTTAAAATGGAAGATAAAAATATACTAAGCTTTAAAAAATCTGCTATTCAAAAAGCACCTCCGCCAGCTGGCGGAGGCGGGGGGGGTATTCACGTGTTCGCCCCTGCAACCGTAGCAAATGTGGTATGTGGTTTTGATGTGCTCGGTTTTGCGGTTAACGAGCCTGGCGATGAGGTGATTATGCGTGTTACAAAAAAACAGGGCATCACCATAAGTAAAATAACCGGCGACGACGGCCGGCTGCCACTTGATCCTGCAAAAAATACGGTGAGCGTTAGCGTATTGCATTATTTGGAAAGTGTTGGCCGTACCGATATCGGTCTTGATATTGAATTACATAAAAAAATGCCGATCGGTAGCGGGCTGGGTTCCAGTTCCGCAAGTACCGTAGCCGGGCTGTTTGCCATAAAAACTTTATTGGGTGACGATACCGACCCCGCTGTATTATTGCCATTTGCGATGAAAGGCGAGGAAATGGCCTGCGGGCATGGTCACGCTGATAACGTAGCCCCGGCGCTGATGGGCGGTTTTGTGCTGATCCGCAGCTATGATCCTTTGGAAGTGGTGCGCCTTCCGCATCCGGCGGGTTTATATTGCGCTATCGTTTTTCCGGATGTGGACGTACCCACCCGCGAGGCAAGGCAGATCATCCGCAGCAAAATTTTAATGAAGGATGCTGTCACCCAATGGGGCAACATTGCCGGGTTGGTGAGTGGTTTGTTTATGCAGGATATCGACTTGATCGGCCGCAGTATGCAGGACATTTTAGTGGAGCCGGTACGGTCCATGCTGATCCCTGATTTTTACCTGATGAGAGAAATGGCCATGAATTTAGGCGCGGTTAGTTTTGGTATTTCCGGCTCCGGGCCATCGGTTTTTGCCTTTACCCGTAATGAAGAAACAGCCAGGCTAATCACTCAAAGGCTGCAACATCATCTAAAGGGCCTTGGAATTGGGTCGAATACTTATGTGTCCACCATAAATGATAAGGGACCGAGGGTGATTGGATGATGGGCGGATGTGCAGATGTGCAGATGTGCAGATGTGCAGATGTGCAGATGTGCAGATTTTTAAATGAAGACATAAAAATAAAACAAATCGTAATTCGTAAACCTAAAATCGTAAATCAAATTGCAGCTCTACAGTACTAAAAACCCATCCACCCGCGTATCCTTCAGAGAGGCTGTATTTAACAGCATGCCGCAGGATAATGGCTTGTATATGCCGTTAAATATTCCGCGTTTGGATAATAAATTTATTAATAATCTCGACCAATATTCCCTGCCCGAAATTGCTTTTCATGTAGCGAAAAACTTATTGGCGGATGATATACCCGATGATGATCTGAAGACTATCGTTTACGATGCGGTTAATTTCCTGGCGCCAATTGTTAAGCTGGAAGAAAACGTTTTTGTACTGGAGCTTTTCCACGGTCCATCGTTGGCGTTTAAAGATTTTGGCGCCCGCTTTATGAGCCGGGCGATGAGTTATTTTTTGGAGAAAGGCGAGAAACAGTTAGACGTATTGGTAGCAACCTCGGGCGATACAGGCGGCGCTGTCGCACTTGGCTTTTTAGGCGTACCGAATACAAGGGTAACTATTTTGTATCCAAAAGGAAAAGTTAGCGATATACAGGAATTACAGCTCACAACCAACGGTCAAAACATTCGCGCCGTAGAAGTTGACGGCACTTTTGATGATTGCCAGGCGCTGGTGAAACAGGCCTTTACCGATACCGAATTGAATGAGAAATTCAGGCTTACGTCGGCTAATTCCATCAATATCGCGCGCCTTATACCGCAAACGTTTTACTATTTTAATGCCTATGCGCAGCTATTAAAGCAAGGCATCAACAAGGTGGTTTTCTGTGTCCCCAGCGGGAACTTTGGCAATATAGGCGCCGGTTTACTGGCCTGGAAAATGGGGCTGCCGGTAGAGCATTTTATAGCGGCTACCAATGTAAATGATACGGTGCCCGAATTTTTAAAAACCGGCGTTTATAATCCCAAGCCATCGGTAGCGACACTCTCCAACGCGATGGACGTTGGCGATCCAAGCAACTGGGTACGCATAGCCGACTTATTTAAAGATGACACGGCTGCGCTGAAAAACCTGGTTACCGGTTATCGTTACGACGATGAAGAAACGCTGAATGCGATAAAGTTTGTTTATGACGATTACCATTATGTAGTTTGTCCCCACACAGCCATTGCGTGGCAGGCACTAAAGGATTGGCAGCAGGATAATTTTAAAGCGGATACCGCAGGTGTTTTCTTATCCACCGCGCATCCATGCAAGTTCCCTGATGTTTACCCCGAAAGCATTGCCGGTAAGGTTGTAGTTCCTGAACAGGTTAAAGAACTCGGGAAGAAAACCAAACAAAAAACCTTACTGGGGAAAGATTTCGAAGGATTTAAGAAATATTTATTGGATAATAATTGATGTTATGCTGTCCGCCTACCGGCGGATCAGCACCCGTCATGCAATATAAACGCGGGATAGGTCTGAGATATACATATCGTACAATTTGCAGACTGTTTACCGTCCTGAGAGGAGCTGATCCGCCAATAGGCGGACGGCATGACTTTTCGCCAACGTAGAGACGCAATACTTTGCGTCTACTTATATTAATCTACAATATCCTCAAAGATCATGTGATAACAAATACGGCAGCGCGGCTCATAGCTTTCTTTTTCACCCAGTAATATTTTATTTTCATCGGGCACAAGCCGGTATGAATACATTGCGGGGTTACCGCAACGCACGCAAACAGCATGTAGTTTGGTTACCGAGTCGGCCATGGCCATAATGACGGGCATAGGGCCAAAGGGACGTCCTTTAAAATCCATATCCAGGCCCGCAACAATTACCCGCACGCCCCTGTTGGCGAGTATATTGCATACATCAGGCAACTCCTCGTCAAAAAACTGAGCTTCATCAATGCCTATTACCGGTACATCGCTCCCGAGCAATAGTATAGACGAAGAGTTTTCAACCGGCGTTGAAGGAATGGAATTTGAATTGTGGGACACAAGCGCGTTTTCACCAAAACGCGTATCTGCCTTCGGACTGAATATCTCAACCTTTAAGCGGGCTATCCGTGCACGGTTAAGCCGCCTGATCAGTTCCTCAGTTTTACCAGAAAACATCGAGCCGCAAATTACTTCAATGCTGCCGCCAAATTCACTTTTCCGCCCGAAAATATCCTCGTTTAAAACCAAAACTTTTAATTTAATTAGTCATTACGTCATTGGGTCATTACGTCATTGGTCATTTCGCTATGTGATATTCTCAATAAGGCAATTAGCTAATATATCAATTTTTCAATTAAACCCCAATGACCCAATGCCCCAATGACTGCTTCGAATATCAGAATTTAATCTTATTTTTGATAAGCAATTTTCTAACATCCACAAATGAAGCAGGAAGAAGTTTTTAAAAAAATAGGTGGTATAATAAAAGAGCTAAGCGACCAATATGAATACCTCGAAACGGTAACAGGTAAGCTAAATGATCTGGAGCTCGAACTTTTTGTTTCCAACGCTCACTTCTTAACGGATCATATAGAAATACTATCCAAACTGAATTTGCAGGTAAGCGATCCTTTGCCGATCATCCAAACAGAGGAACGGAAATACTTTGAACCCGTTGTTCAGCAAATAAGGCATGAAGGTGCGCCGGAAGAAATAGCAAAAGCCTCAAAACCGGTTGAAATTGAAATAACTAATTTCAGGCCCGACGACGATGAACCGATTCAACAAATAGATTTGTCAGCCGAGACACCAGAGGAAACTTTTTCATTGATAAGAGAAGAACCTGAAACCATCAGGCATGAATTGATTTTGGATGATACCCATGATTGGGATGAAGATGAAAATATTGAAACTGCAGAATATGTTGAGCCATCCGCTGAGGAAACCGATGCACCGCATGTCGAGGAACAGCCGGTAATTCCAATTGACAACAAAGATACGGAGACCAAAGTCATCGAACCGCGGAAGGAGCCTGCAAACGAAAAAAAGGCGGAAGATATACTTACCATTAATCAGAAAATATCTTCGCAGATGGGCGACAAGGCGGTAGGCAGAACAGAACAAATAAGCGCTTCGCCAATCAGTGATATTAAGGAGGCTATAACTTTAAATGACAAGTTGCTTTTCGTAAAGGATCTTTTTAATGGATACAGCCTTGCTTATGCAGAGGCCATCGAAATACTAAATCGCTTTACCTCATTTGAAGAAGCATCCCGCTTTTTAAACACAAACTATGTGACTAAAAATAACTGGCAAAGCAAACCCGGTACTACCGAGAAGTTTTATGCCCTGTTAAGAAGACGATACGCTTAAGGTCAGTTTGCAGTTAACAGTTTGCCGAGCGCAAACTGCAGACTTGCAACGGCTAACTGTTAGACGATCCCCATCCTGTTGGAATCCAGCTTGAGCAGCACGAATAACAGCATGGTGAAGCTAAGCAGCGACGAGCCGCCGTAGCTGATAAATGGGAGCGGAATACCTATTACAGGCACTAAACCAATCGTCATGCCTATGTTGATCATAACATGGAAAAATATAATGGCTGCCGCACCATAGCCGTAAATTCTTGAAAATGGCGATCGTTGTCTTTCCGCGATAAAAATTAATCGTAAAATTAGGAACAAAAACAGGCCAAGTACCACCACTGATCCTGCGAACCCCCATTCCTCGCCAACGGTGCAAAAAATAAAGTCGGTGCTTTGCTCCGGAACAAAAGAATACTTGGTTTGTGTACCATGCAAATAACCTTTACCCCAAAGCTTGCCGGAGCCTATAGCGATTTTTGATTGATTTAGATTATAGCCTTTGCCTTTTAAATCGGTTTTAATTCCTAAAATAATATCGATGCGAACTTTTTGATGCGGCTGTAGAACCTTGTTATAAATAAGCTTAACGCTTAAAACAAAAACTACGCAAATTGCCAATCCCGCCAGCATCGTATAAACCAGGCGTTTATTGCGCCGGAATAAGAGTATAATAAGCGCGACAATGACTACGATTGCGGCAATTACAAACAGCGGATTGTACAAAATTGCCGTTACAAAAAGTGCTATGAATAAGGCGCCTATCACTAAAAAATAAGGTGAAAGCCCTTCGCGGTACAGAACGAAAATAAACGACAAAAACACAAGTGTCGAACCCACATCCGGCTGCAGCATTATCAGCAGCATCGGCAGGGCTATTATCCCGATCGATATAAAAAAAGAACGCAATTCGGCAACGCGAATATTCGGCCCGCTTAAATACCGGGCCAAGAGTAGACAGGTGGTAAATTTTGCAAACTCCGAGGGCTGGAGCCTGAAGCCGCCTCCCAAAGGTATCCAGGCCTGGTTACCGCCCACATTGCGTCCCACAACTAAAACGAGCATCAGCAGTAATACCGTAATCCCATAAAATCCGGGCGACAAAGCGGCGATAAACCGGCTTTCGAGCAATAATATGATAATAGCAAGTACTACTGAGCAAATGATAAAAAGAAATTGCTTGCCGTAATTGGTTTTCAGATCCATCAAGCCCGGGTGGTTCTCATCAAAAACGGCCGAATGGATATTGAACCAGCCGATGGTGCAAAGCGCGAGGTAAAGAAATATGGTTACCCAATCAACATTAAAAAAGAAGCTGCGCTGGTTGTTCATCTTTTCTACCTGGTTTTGGTTTCGAAATTCTTTTTAATATTATGTGAAGCAGTTTTGAGCTCAGCTGGTTTGCGGGCTGTATCCGGTTTTGTTTTTTTGGAGCTATCAGTCGCCGTTGCTTTTCCTTTGCTGTGCGATTTATAGTTTTGCAGGTCGGGAAGCAGGTTTTCGTTCATAATATAATCCATCTCTGCTTTTGGCTTTGTAATAGTGCCCTTCAAATATTGTTCAACTATGTAGCTGGCAATCGGTGCAGCGTAAGCCGCGCCATAGCCTGCATTTTCAACGATCACAGCAATGGCGATTTTTGGATTGTCACGTGGGGCGAAGGCTACAAAAATAGAGTGGTTTTTGCCATGCGGGTTTTGCGCGGTCCCGGTTTTGCCGCACATAATGATACCCGGTATGCGGGCATTGGCCGCCGTTCCGCTTTCAACAACACGCTGCATCCCGTCGATAACCGGCCGGAAATATTCCGTATCAATACCTACGTAATTCTTTTGCGTGTACTCCGCTTTGATTATTTGCTTATCGCCAATTGCTTTTATCAGGTGCGGCTTATAGTAGTACCCGCGATTGGCAATGGTACATTCAATATTTGCCATTTGTAATGGTGTTGATAGTAACTCTCCCTGGCCTATGGCCAACGATATAATGGTACTCGCACGCCAGTGATTTTCTCCAAAAATTTTATCATAATGCAAAGGGGTAGGCACATTTCCCTTTCGTTCGTTCGGCATATCCACATCGAGCTTAACGCCAAAACCGAATTTGTTTACGTCTTCGCGCCAGTTGATGAAAGTTTGCCTTGTATTTTTAGCACCATCTTTATTCATCAGCTTATCAAAAACATTACAAAAATAGGTGTTGCATGATACTGCAATTCCTTTGCGGAGATCAGTGATGCCGTCGTAGTGCTCACAGTTTACCCGATGGTTGCCAGCCTGGTAATAATGGGGACAGAAGAAAGTAGTCTGAGGGGTGATGATACCCTCCTGCAGGGCAATTAATGCATCCAGCGGCTTAAATGACGAGCCCGGCGGGTAATAAGCCTGAATGGGACGTATCAACAGCGGACTGTAAGGGTCGTTATACATTTTTGCGGAGTTATTGCCGCGTTCGCGACCTACCATCAGGTTAGGGTCGTAAGTGGGGCTGCTCACGAAACATAGAATTTCGCCGGTTGAAGGTTCAATGGCTACAATACTGCCCACCTTATTTTGCATCAGCTTTTCGCCAAGCTTTTGAATATTTATGTCCAGGGACGAAGTAAGTCGCTGTCCAGCTACTGCCGCCGTATCGTATAAGCCGTTGGCAAAATGTCCTTTTGGCTTATTGCGCGAATCCACCATCAGGATCTGCACACCGCGCTGGCCCCTTAAAACGGATTCGTACGATCGTTCGACTCCTGTGATACCGATATAGTCACCGGGACGGTAGTAACCATTGGATCGTTTAATATCGCGGTCGGTTGCCTCACCAATAAAACCCAAAAACTGTGCAGCTACCGAATCGGGATAAGCGCGTAAATATCTTGTAGATGAAAAGAAACCGGGAAATTCTGATAGTCTCTCCTGCAACGAAGCAAAGGTCTGGGCCGAAATTTGTTTTTCGAAAATTGACGACAGGTTTGGCGAATATTTCACAGCCTTCACCCATCGTTTGTCAAATTCAGCCCTGTCAATTCCCAGCAACCGGCAAAACTCAACTGTATCAAACGGCTTAACCTGTTTCGGGATGACGTTGATATCATAAAATGGCTCATTTTGAACAAGTATTTTTCCGTTACGGTCTAAGATGGGCCCACGGGCGGGATATTGTATAATTTGCCGCTTAACGTTGTTGCTGGCGTAAATTGCGTAGCGGTCGTCTACTATCTGGATATAGAATAATCGCGCAAGCAGAATAATAATGATAGTGATGAAAATTCCCGATATAACGTACCGCCGCTCAAAAAAACTGTTCATTTACGTTCTTTCCTTCTGAAAAATAACAACCCTGAAATTAATATTAAAAATACGGTAAATATTGAACTCAATATTACCCGGCTTAGTGTATACTCTAAATCAGAAAAATTCAAAACCTCGAGGTTGAAAAGGAAAAAGTGGTGAAACAGTGTCAATGTCACAGCATAAGCAAGAAACCACCTGAAGCCCATGATACTCAAAGTAGGCTCCGGTTCATTATCAAAGCCTTCCTTTTGAACGGTAATACTTATAAACAGGATGCGTACAAACGCCAGCAAAACACAGGCTGCCGCGTGTAAGCCCGGGGTGTCATAAAAAGCATCAATGGTTAATCCTGTTATAAAGGCCAGTGGGAACAGCAAATAGTTTGGCGTTTCGAAGGGCAGCAATAAAATGAAAAGTATATACAAATAGGGAGTTGAGAGATCATACAGCGTTATGTTTTTAAGCAAGAAAACCTGCAAAAAAACCAATACTATGAATCTTAACAGGTTGACGATAATTATTTTACTCATTTTTTTCCTGCGCCTCCAATCCCGCCTGTTCTTTGCCGAGTTTATTGTCAACCACGTTCACATACTGCAATTTGCTAAAGTCAACAGCGAGCGCTACCTCCATATTTAAAGAATAGCCCCCTGCTTTTGTGTGCAGGTTGCTGATATGGCCAATGGGTATGCCTTCAGGAAATAGTGAAAAGCCGGAAGTTACAACCAGTTCGCCAAGCTTCGGAACGGCATTATTTGATACATCTTTAAGTAAACCTTTGTGTGGGTCCAGGTCATCGGTCCATTCAATATACCCTATCTGTTTGTCATTTGAGAGCATGGCGCTGAATTGAGAATCTTTGTGGAGCAGCGACTGAACAACCGAAAAATGATCGGACACATAAACTACTTTTCCGATGATTCCTAAATTGCAGATAACGCCCATGCCTTTTGCGATGCCCTGCCTGCTGCCCTTATTAATTGTGATGTAATTGTTGCTTCGGTTAACCGAGTTGTTGATCACTTTGGCTACGATATATTCGTATTGCTGTTTGTAAATGGTATCAACAACCTTATGTTTTACAACGGTATCAACGTAAAAGGATGATTTAAGCTGGTTGCGTAAACGGCTATTTTCTCGCGCCAGGCTGTCATTAACATCTTTTAATGATAGGTAACGGTAAAATTCATTAACCCGACCATAAAAATTGCCCGTTACATCGTTTGCCGAGTTAATAAAAGCCGCTTTCTGGAAAGAGTTATAATTTATATAGATAACGATGGAGCAAACCTCAAAAATAACGAATAAAAAAAATGCGTTGTACTTAGTGATAAATATCAGGAGGTTACGCATTGGGGAATTACGATTTTAGATTTACGATTTACGATTTTAGCTGATCAAACGTCAATCTAAAATCGTAATTCGTAAATCGAACTATTGCATCAAAAATTTAAAATTACCAATATTTTTTAGCGCAGTACCTGTTCCGCGTACTACGGCGCGCAGCGGGTCTTCGGCAACGTGAACGGGTAGTTTGGTTTTTGCCGCTATACGTTTATCAAGCCCACGCAGTAAAGCGCCGCCGCCTGTTAAATAAATTCCTGTTTGATAAATGTCTGCCGATAATTCGGGAGGAGTTATTTCCAAAGCCTTCAGGATCGCTTCTTCTATTTTTGAGATAGATTTATCCAGACAATGGGCAATCTCCGAATAGGAAACCATAATCTGTTTTGGTACACCGGTCATCAGGTCACGGCCTTGAACTGCAAAGTCTGCCGGTGGATCAGCCAGTTCCGGCAAGGCCGCGCCAACCTCAATTTTTATTTTTTCGGCAGTACGGTCGCCGATCATAATATTGTGCTGACGACGGATATATTGTACAATGTCAGAGTCGAAGTTATCACCCGCAACACGGATGGATTGGTCGCAAACGATACCCGATAAAGCTATCACAGCAATTTCAGTAGTACCACCGCCAATATCAATGATCATATTGCCCATCGGCTCTTCCACGTCGATGCCTATACCTACGGCAGCCGCCATCGGCTCATGGATAAGGTAAACCTCTTTGGCGCCGGCAATTTCGGCGGAGTCGCGCACGGCGCGTTTTTCAACCTCTGTAATACCCGAAGGGATACAGATCACCATACGCAGCGATGGAAAGAACCAGCCTTTTCCCTGGTTAATCATTTTTATCATGCCGCGTATCATGTGTTCGGCCGCGTTAAAATCGGCAATCACACCATCCTTTAAAGGACGTACGGTACGAATATTATCATGTGTTTTGCCTTCCATCTGCATGGCCTGCCGGCCGATGGCAATAACTTTATTGGTTGTCCGGTCAAAAGCCACAATCGACGGTTCGTCAACTACTACTTTATCATTATGTATTATGAGGGTATTGGCGGTACCTAAATCAATAGCAATTTCTTGTGTAAAAAAATTAAATAAACCCATTTGGTGTGATTAAAATAATCTGCAAAGTTAAAAAAAATACAGGTACAATTTTTACGAATTCATAACGGTATGACTTTTACGAATTTAGATTAATTAAAGTTAATTAAACTAAATTTTCGTGTATTTCGTATGGTATTAGTGCTTAAAATGACGTATGCCGGTGGTTACCATCGAAATATTTTTCTGGTCGCACATCTCGATAGAAAGTTTATCGTTTATGGAGCCTCCGGGCTGCAGTACTGCCAAAATGCCTGCCTCGGCAGCCAATTCAACACAATCAGGAAACGGGAAAAAAGCATCCGATGCCATTACCGCTCCGTTAAGGTCAAATCCGAAACTGTTCGCTTTAATAATGGCCTGTTTCAGTGAGTCAACCCTGGATGTTTGTCCTACGCCGCTGGCCAGCAATTGGTTATCTTTAGCAAATACAATGGTATTTGATTTTGTATGTTTTACAACCTTATTGGCAAAAAACAGGTCCCTCAGTTCGTGGTCCGTCGGTTTTCTGTTGGTAACAGCAGTCATATGCTCCGGGCCTTCAATCACAAGGTCCTTATCCTGTTCAATAACACCGTTCAGCAAAGTTTTAAACTGTTTAACGGGCAACTCAACCGGCTGGCGGATCAATATGATGCGATTCTTTTTTTCTTTTAAAATTGAGATCGCTTCGTCAGTATAGGCAGGGGCAATCAATACTTCATAAAATATCTTGCTGATCTCTGTCGCCGTTTCGGCATTGATTTCGTCATTAGCGATAATTACTCCGCCAAAAGCCGACACCGGGTCGCACGCCAGTGCATCGATCCAGGCCTCTTTTATAAAGTTACGACTGGCAATTCCGCAGGCGTTGGTGTGCTTTAAGATAGCAATGGTAGGTTCAGTAAATTCGTCTATTAAAGCTACGGCTGCATCTACGTCAACCAGGTTGTTGTAAGATAGTTCCTTGCCGTGCAATTTGGTGAACATGGCGTCCAGTGCGCCATAAAAAACACCTTTCTGATGCGGGTTTTCGCCATACCGCAGAACCTGGCTTTCCTGTATGCTTTCTTTAAAAACAGGTAACGGCTCTTCCTGGTTAAAATATTGGAATATCGCTGTATCGTAGTGCGAGGTAATATTGAAAGCCTTATGCGCAAAAGCCCGGCGCTGGTCGATAGTTGTTTCGCCGTTTTGGGTCTTTAATATGTCTCCCAGGTCTGAATAATCCGATTTAGAAGCAATGATCACCACATCCTTAAAGTTTTTCGCTGCCGCGCGGATAAGAGAAATGCCGCCAATATCAATTTTTTCGATGATATCATCTTCTTCGGCATTTGATCGTACGGTTTCCTCGAAAGGATAAAGATCAACGATTACCAGGTCGATAGTAGGGATTTCATATTGAGCCAGTTGCTGCTCGTCACTTTCAAAATGCCGGCGCGCCAGTATGCCGCCAAATACCTTTGGATGTAACGTTTTGACCCGTCCCCCTAAGATAGAAGGATAGGTGGTAAGGTCCTCAACTGCCACAACGTTAACGCCCAGGTTACGGATAAAAGTTTCAGTACCGCCGGTAGAATATATGGTGACACCCAGGCGGTTTAACTCATGGATTATAGGCTCCAGGTTATCTTTATAGTAAACCGAAATTAACGCATTTTTTATTTGAACAGATTGACTCATCGACAGGAAAATTTTGAGCCGCAAATGTAGGAATTAGTGGTTAGAGATTGGAGGTTAGCGGTTAGTTTTTTTTGTTTTTTTTCCGGAGCATGAACTACCTGACTTTCATTGATTTCCAATATGAGTAATTGTAGGGATTTTAGTTGTGACCGTTGAATAAAACGTTTATCAATGTATCATATAGTAAGCGAGTCCCGTATTGTTAAAAAAGAGACCATGAAAACCTTTATACGCACTGCTTTTGTATTAATAGCGGTTATTTTATCTGCCTGCAAAAAAGAAAATTCAGGTAGTGGATTAACCGGAAAATGGCAGCTTACAGCAACCCTGATAGATCCGGGTGATGGAAGCGGGACGTGGATGCCGGCATCGCAAGAAATTGGTGCCAGGTACGTTAAGTTTGATACTAACGGCACATTGGAAGGCACCGCTTTTTCTGAATATGTGACCTACAAACTTAAAGGCAGCGACACGGTTACTTTCGCGGCAAAAGATAATACGATCCAAAATTACAGGTATAGTATTAAAAGCGATACGATGGTTATGAGCCCGGCCGGACCCATCGCATGTTATGAACCGTGCGGAATTAAGTTTGCGAAGGTGAGGTAGGGGTTAGAGATTAGTTAATATTTCCTGGCGTTCTTCAAACACCAAGATTAGCTAAAGCACCGATTAGATATTATAAAACTAAAATTTAAACATTCTAATCTCTAATCTCTAACTTCAACTCTTCATCTTCTTCAGCAAACTTTCAATCACCCTTGGAAAATGATGGTGTTCCAATTGCTGGCCCTTAAATTTTACGATTTCGAGGTTATCGTCGGGATCTATTTTGAATTTTGATTGATGGATAATTTCCCCTTCGTCAAATTGTTCGCTTACAAAATGAATGGTTATACCCGATTCTTCTTCTTTGGCGGCAAGTACCGCCTTATGAACATGATCGCCATACATACCTTTGCCGCCATGTTTAGGCAATAGCGCAGGATGCAGGTTAATGATTTTGTTTGGGAAAGCTTTCAGTAAAGATTCGGGCACCAGCCATAAAAAACCGGCCAGTACGATTAGATCAACCTGTAGGTTTTTTAATAACCGGATAACATCGTCAGTTTCGTAAAATTCCTTACGGGTAAAAATATGGGAAGGGATTTCAAAGTTATCGGCCCGTTGCAGCACATAAGCCTGCGGATTGTTAGTAAGTATCAATACTACTTCCGCCTCGGCATTGCGTTTAAAATGCTCCATTATTTTTTGAGCATTTGATCCGGAGCCTGAAGCAAAAATGGCAATTCTTTTTTTCAAAATTAGTAGCTTTTTATAGGTAATGATTCACCATGCGCAATTTGTCCATTTTGTATTGATGGGTGAACATGGCAGTTTCAAAACAGATAGATTTCAATGGCCCAAATATAAAGTTTTCATTGCAATAATCGTCCTTGAAATGGATATAAACCTGTTTTATCTACGCAAATTATTTGCCAAATTTAGGGGGTGCTGCCTGAGAGCTTTTGGCGAATAAAACCGTACTGAACAATGGTGCGGGGTTTGGTTAACGAATAATTGGGTTGTATATCGCCGGTTTGCAACACCAGCGAATAATTACCCAGGTTTATTATTTGGGCATTTATAAACGGCTGGGAATTGCCTGCTTTAGAAGTATCTTTACAAACAACCTCCGAAACTAAAAAAAGCTGGTTTGGCGTTAACGACCACTTTGCGGTAGGCGAGGTTTGAGATATACAATCAAAATTTGTATAGGTACAGGTATTATCTTTATTAAAGTTAAAAAACTGGGTTGTAATACAGGTATCTGTCGACGTTTGGGAAGATGTAAGCGTATTGCCCAGGTAATTAAAAGTCTGGACGGATGCCAATTGCCAGGTGCCAACCGTAAAAAGCGACGCTATCGGGCTTTGTGCGTCTTTTTTACATGAATTAATAACCAGCGCTATGGCTAAACCCGTCAATAATAATAAAAGGCGTTTGTTTTTCATTAGTATATCCGCAAAAGTAAAAATTCCCGGTCAGTATTGTTATTGCGAGTAATAATAACTCTTTTAAATGGAAATTATTTTCGCGCTTGTCCGTCAACGAGGGATTTATAGATTTTATGATGCAACGAATAACTTTTAATATACCGTGATTCTCGCACATTAGCCGTCTTTAAAAAGTCCGAAGTCTTTAGTCTAAAGTCGTAAGTTTGTATTTAAAATTGATAGACTTTAGACCAAGAAATTTCAACTTTTTACTTAAACCATGCTTATTCCATTTGAAGATCTAAAATCCGAATTTAAGAGAGTACTGCTTTCGCTCGCTTTCAAGGAAGTAAAAGCCGGCCGGCTAGCCACCGCCTTTGCGGAAAACAGCCGCGATGGCGTATACACACACGGATTGAACCGTTTTCCTTCTTTTGTCGAATACACAAACGCAGGTTTCGTAATACCAGATGCCGAACCGACAAAGGAAGGCGCATTCGGTTCATTGGAACAATGGAACGGTAATTTAGGGCCTGGAATATTAAATGCAAGCTTTTGTATGGATCGTGCGATTGAGCTGGCAAAAGCAAACGGTATAGGCTGTGTTGCCATTAAAAACACCAATCACTGGATGCGGGCCGGTGCTTATGGCTGGCAAGCTGCCGATGCAGGGCTCATAGGCATCTGTTTTACTAATACCATTGCCAATCTGCCGCCCTGGGGCGGAATCGATCCGCGTTTAGGTAACAACCCGCTGGTTATCGCCATCCCCCGAAGTGACGGACATGTGGTGCTGGATATGGCAGTATCCCAATATTCGGTCGGTAAGCTGACGCAATATAAAAGCAGGAACGAACCATTGCCTTTACCGGGCGGCTATGATGAAGCTGGAAATTTAAGTACCGATGCAGCGGCTATCCTGCAATCATCACGGTTACTCCCGGTTGGTTTTTGGAAAGGATCGGGACTGTCACTAGTGATCGATCTTTTGGTAACCGTGCTTAGCCAGGGCAATTCAACAGCGAAAGTTACCGGTGGCGGAAGTGAATCGGGCGTATCCCAGGTTTTTATCTGCATTAAAGCCGACAATAGCGAACATACCTCAAAACTAATTGAAGAGATTATCAATTATACCAAATCAAGCCGCCCCGAGCATGAAGGCGGTTTCGTTTTTATCCGGGAGAAAACACATTAAGAACAAGAGAGAAAAGCTTAAAGGAAGGTGTTTTGGTTGACGAGGCGATTTGGGAGAAGGTTCTGGATATGTGAAGTGCCCGAAACCGGAATGACAACGTTTAAAAATTCGCTATTTATCCCCCTGTTCATTATTTAACCCGGAATTTCGATTAACTCCTTTAATTTTTAGGTATATTTATCCCACCAATTAAATCCTGAAATCCTAATAGTTCAGACCGGTAAATTATCTGCCTTTTTTGCTGCATCTATCCGAACAAGCCGTTTCCCCAATAATAAAATAAACACGCCATCTAAAACAAAAGGGGTGCCCTTAATTGTTATATCATAAAGTACCTAACCATGGCCCAAAAAATATTGGTAATCGAGGATGACAAAGACATAAGGGATACGATTGTTTATATTTTGGAAGAAGAGAAATTTGAAGTGATATCATCCGGCGATTCCAAGATACTTAAATCGATACACACTATTAAGCCCGATCTGATACTGATGGATAATTGGCTCACCGAATGGAAAAGTGATGCCAACGGGCAGCAGTTGAGTCATGCGCTGAAATCAGATCCTTCAACCAATCATATCCCAATTATAATGATATCGGCGGTAAGCAACATTAAGGAAATTGCCGAGGCCGGCCTCGCCGACTCCTACATGCAAAAGCCTTTTGATATGGCCGAGCTGGTTGAGCGGGTGAAAAAGTTTATCAAATAGCTCTGTTCAGTATATTTTCCCTTTCCCGGTAGCACGGCATTTTTATCAGCCAGCTTTTGTAAAATGGGCAGCAGTTAACATCCAGCCAAATTTTCCACAATTCGGGTAAAAGTCAGCCAATGCATTAACTTTACCAACCTGTAAAAATAAACCGCTTGGCAAAGGATACAACCAAAGAAACACCGTTAATGCAGCAGTACAATACCATCAAGGTAAAGTATCCGGGCGCTTTATTATTATTTCGTGTAGGCGACTTTTACGAAACCTTTGGTGAGGATGCCATTAAGGCTGCGGGCATATTGGGCATCGTGCTTACCCGCAGAGCAAACGGCGCTGCAACACACATCGAGCTGGCCGGGTTTCCGCATCATTCGCTTGATACTTATTTGCCAAAACTGGTGAGGGCGGGTCAGCGGGTTGCCATTTGCGATCAGTTGGAAGATCCCAAAACTACAAAAACCATCGTGAAGCGCGGTGTTACCGAATTGGTTACACCGGGTGTGGCTACCAACGATCATATCCTGCACCAAAAAAGCAATAACTACCTGGCATCGTTGTATTTTGAAAAGAACAGCATTGGCATTGCCTTAATTGATATTTCTACAGGCGAGTTTTTAACTGCCCAGGGCAGCATTGAATATATCGACAAGCTGCTGCAAAGCTTTTCACCCAGCGAGGTTATCTACCCCAAAAGCCGCCAGCACGATTTTAAAAACAGTTACGGCGACCGCTTTTATACCTACACCCTTGACGAATGGCCGTATAGCGGCGATTATGCGCAGGAGGTATTGTTAAAACACTTCGGCGTAAAATCGCTCAAAGGTTTTGGTATCGACCGGCTGAACCTCGGCATTGTTGCGGCGGGCGTTGCCCTGCATTACCTGAATGAAACAGAACATCGCAACCTCGGGCATATTTCTGCTATCAGCAGGATAGAGGAGGACAGATACCTTTGGTTGGACCGTTATAGTGTGCGTAACCTGGAGCTGGTGGGCTCGTCCAATGAAAACGCACATACGCTTGTTGAAGTGCTTGATCAAACCTGCTCGCCGATGGGCGCCCGCCTGCTGCGGAGGTGGATTGTGATGCCGCTTAAAGAAATAAAGCCTATCAATGATCGCCTAAACGTAGTAGAATACATGATAGAACAGGAAGAGCTCCGGGAAACTCTTAAACAGAATATACGATTGATTGGCGATCTGGAAAGGCTTATCTCGAAGATAGGATTACAAAAAGCAAATCCCCGCGAGGTTTGCCAGATGAAAAAGGCTTTGATTGCTATCGATACGATTAAAGGTATTGGCGAAACATCGGTCAGTCTTCCGTTGCAAGCCATCAGCGCACAGCTAAACCCTTGTAAATTGCTATGCGAAAAAATTGAAAGGGAGCTTACCGCCGAACCACCGGTGATGCTGGTAAAAGGGGGGGTAATTAACGAGGGTATTAATGAAGAGTTGGACCGTTTGCGCAAGATCGCTTTTGGAGGCAAAGGTTATTTGCTTGAAATTCAAAAACGTGAGGCGGAGTCAACGGGTATCCCATCGCTCAAAGTATCGTTTAACAACGTGTTTGGCTATTACCTGGAGGTTACACATAGCCATCGCGACAAGGTACCTGCCGATTGGATCCGCAAGCAAACACTGGTAAATGCTGAACGGTACATTACCCCCGAATTAAAGGAATACGAGGAGCAGATATTGGGTGCCGAAGAAAAGATACTGGCGCTCGAAACGCAGCTTTATAACGACCTGATGTATTCTCTCACCGAATACATTAAACCCATACAGTTAAATGCACAACTGATTGCCCGCCTGGACGTGCTGCTAAATTTCGCTACTATATCAATCAAAAATTATTACGTTAAGCCGGAGATAAACGACAGCCGGGTAATAGATATAAAAGGCGGCCGCCACCCGGTGATTGAAAAAAATCTGCCACTGGGCGAGGAATACATCACCAACGACGTGTACCTCGATTCGGAAACGCAGCAGATCATCATTATTACCGGGCCGAATATGGCCGGTAAATCGGCTCTGTTAAGACAAACCGGGCTTATCGTGCTGATGGCTCAAATGGGCTGTTTCGTTCCGGCTAAAGCCGCTTCAATAGGTTTGGTGGATAAAATATTTACCAGGGTAGGCGCGTCCGACAATCTTTCCTCCGGCGAATCGACCTTCATGGTAGAGATGAACGAAACGGCAAGTATCCTCAACAACCTTTCCGACCGGAGTTTGATCCTGCTGGATGAAATAGGCCGCGGAACTTCCACCTATGACGGGATCTCCATCGCCTGGTCGATTGCCGAATTTTTACACAACCAGCCGCAGGCAAGGGCCAAAACTTTGTTTGCCACGCATTACCATGAACTGAATGAGCTGAGCAATACTTTTAACCGCATCAAAAACTTTAATGTATCGGTAAAGGAAGTAGGGCAACAAATCATTTTTTTGCGCAAGCTGGTGCCGGGTGGCAGCGAGCACAGTTTCGGGATCCATGTAGCCAAACTGGCCGGCATGCCGCAAAAAGTACTAAGCCGGGCCAACGAAATATTAAAAAAATTGGAAGCCGAACGAACAGGAGGGGAGCATATCAAAGAAAGCATCCGCAAGGTGCAAAAGCAAGCGGTACAAATGCAGATGTTCTCGATTGACGATCCTGTGCTGGTAAAAATCCGTGATACGCTCAATAACCTCGATGTAAATACACTAACCCCCGTTGAAGCCCTAATGAAGCTGGATGAAATACAGCGGGTGATAAAAGGGTAGGAGGAGTTTACGATTTTAGATTTACGAGTTACGATTGTTTGAATGCAGAGTTCGGAATGCCGATCCGATAGCTATCGGATGAGGAATAGAATAATCATGAGCTTTTTAAAATCATGGCAATCTTCAAATCCTCCGAATCAAGGTTCAGACAACTACTTACTAATACTTATCGAACTAAATCCGTGAGGCAGTTGATTGATATTTATAAAAATAACAACGTCGCGACCCGAGAATCTATAGAGAATGCCCCCCCGGCTTTTAGTCTTAACAAGAAATTTGTATTGTTTTCGAACCTGTTGAAGTAAGGTGTTTACATAATTTATATCCATTGTCCAATATGATACTCCCCGGTATTCAAACAACAGACGTTCTTCCTTGTCAATGCCCGGATTTAACACATATTGTTCTGATTCTCCTTTTTGCGCTATCAATTTGAATGATTTTGATGTCAGGGAACTTTTATCACCCGGTTTATTTGCAAGTGATAAAATGTCTTTGAGCGCAAGACTTTGACAGTACGAGCTTGCGTGAAATAACAATATTGAAATAACAATCAGCAGGAGCTTTTTCATTTTTAAAAAGAAAAACGATGTTAATAAAATTAATTGTTATACCGAAATCGGATATTCTTTTTTGGATTTAGTGTCACTGACTAAAAGTCTTTTACTATCTTGATGATGTATAACAAACACCCGTCCATGTTGAAGTATCTATGTTAACATGTTAAAAACATCACTGTAACCCTAATGCAGGTTTGCCCGTATTTTTGTATATGAATAAAATGCGGTACTATCATTACGTTTTATTGGTTTTAGCTGTTGTTTTATCGTCGTGTCACGCCCGTAAAGCAGTACTTCGCGGCGAACCCGGCGAGCTTGTTGATCCGGATAAAAGCATTGCCGCAAAATATTCCGCCCTACTAGGGGTTGAAAAAAGTGATATTCAAAACGGCCGCTTGTATGCTTTTATCGACCAGTGGATAGGCGTGCCTTATAAATTCGGCGGGCTGGATAAAGACGGGGTTGACTGCTCAGGACTCGCGGTACTGCTGGAGCAGCAGGTTTATGGTATTAGCATTCCGCGGACCACCAGCCAGCAGATAAATATAATTAAACGTAAATATGAGGAAGAGCTGAGAGAGGGTGACCTTGTTTTTTATGATTTTGACGGAAAAAAATTCAACCACGTTGGTATTTATCTCCAAAACGGCTACCTGGTGCATGCAAGTTCCACAAAAGGGGTGATCATTATCAAATTGCACGATCCTGCAATGTATAGCCATTTTTCACGGGGAGGATCAATCCTGTTGGATTCAGAACCTGACCCGCAAAGCAAGTAGGGTTAAACCAACTATTCTTTATTAATCAGTTCGTTGTTTCTTTGCCGGGTTGTAAATAAGTTTTTTCGTGAGCGGAAAAGCCTGGATAGGATGGGACCGCCGCCGCCTTCATCAGGGTAGTATTTTTTTGAGAGCCGCTTCGCAACAACGCCATAGGCCGCTAATGAATACATGGAGTACAATGGCGGAAAATTAAAATAACTTAACACAAATAAAACAATACCGACAATTGGCACGAAAAGCAAGTTCAACCGCAACATTTTATATTTTAGTATTTTATCGAGATTATTTGTCGTAAAACACAATTTAGCCTGGTTATTTATCAGATACCTACCCAAAAGGGTTTGACTAAATATGCCGAAAAGGAAAATACCTGCATAAGTATTGACGCCCCAGGCAAACTGCATACCGTCGAGCCTCATGTTTCCGGAAAAGAGCGAAGCAGCAAAAGGAAATAAGGATACTGAAAATAAATAAATGAGATTGTAAGTTAACAGCCCGACGTCGTAATCCTTTAACAGGCTAAACATTTTTAAATGGCTAAGCCAAAACCGGGCAACCAATAAAAAGCTGATACAATAGGCAAGCATTTTAGGGATAAGGCTGACAAAAGCATGTTTAATTTCGTCCCCGTTTGCGTGTCGCAGCCCTTCAGGGAGCCTGATATCTAAAACCATGATGGTGATGATAATAGCAAATACAGCATCACTAAAAAGGATGATGCGCTCCAGTTGAAACTCCCGTTTTATTTCCAGTTCTTCATTAATATCCATAGCTCATTAGTTCTAAAATTAATCGGTATTTTTGCCCCGTGATGCAAAAACAAAAACAAGACTATTCTTTCTGGACCAAATATAAGCGTTATGCAGGCAACGAACTTTTGTTATACATCATAATGATAGTCGGAATTATCCTGGGTATCATCATTTTCAGCTAGTTACTTTTCACCATGGCTACATTATAGCCGTCTGCATCGGCAACTGTTTGGTAAAAGTCAACTAAATCCTGGTACGTATCTTTGTTATAAAGCCCGTCCTTAAGTTGAAATTTACGGCTGTACGTAAGCTTATCCCCGTTTACCGTCATTATCGCTGAAAACTTGCCAAAAGGTTTATCGATAGTTAAATTTAGCGGTTCCGAATCTAATTTATAGCCCTTCGGCAAAACGTAGGTAATCTCGTCCTCCTCGGTGTATCCCCGGGTGATATTAACCGGGTTTTGCCTGTTTCTAACTCCCTTTAAGGGCCCGCCGATCCGGTTAACGGAGTTAAGCATAAAATAAAACTTGCCATCGCTGACGGCCCCATATTCGCTCGCAGATAAGTTGATATTCTCAGTTGTTACCGGTTTAAGGCCCTTATCCTGTTTCAGTTCCAGTTTGCTGATTTCCATGTTGTTTATAGGATATATTCTTTTGATATCCTTCAACTGGTCTACACGCGAATCGTTGATCATCCATTCCCTGTCATCATAGTCGGTGCCTTTAAAGGAAGTTTCAATAGTACCGGTTAATTCTCCGGTTTCATTCAGCCTGAAATTTGCCTTTCGTTTTTCCAGGTTTTCCTCGGTTGTATATTTCGGGGTATGCAGCAGTTTACCGCCCTCAGGCGTACACGCCAGTACGGTACGGTCATCGGTAAAATCGCTCAGGAAGCCAAAAGGCATTTTCTGGTCGGTGCATTCCAGCCATGTAGTATCATTTTTAAATGGGATACAAAGTATAATGTGGTTACCCTGGTCCATACTCGCAAAATCACTTAATAAGCTTACTTTATGTTCCCTGCCGGCTTCAACAACGCAGTAGTATGAATCGATATTCACTAATTTCAACAACGCCTTGGTATAGTTAACCAGCGCCTTACAATCCCCATAATTCAGCTTGTCTACATCTGACGCAAGGAAAGGCTGGTAGCCGCCAATACCGATTTGTATGCTAACGTAATGCGTTTTTTGCTGCATGAATTCATAAATTTTTTTTGCTTTCAGTTTAGGATCAGCAATCCCATCAGTGATGTCTTTTATATAGCTCGCCGTTTCTAACGGTATTTCGGCCCTGTTTATCAAAAGCTTATCATAAATCCATTTACCCAGCTGTTCCCAATTGGTGAATGAACCGCTTAACCCCTGGTACATAAAGTTTTCCGGAGCGATTCTAACACTGCTCAGGTAAGTTTTATTATAAGGACTGAAAGGCTCCGGTTTAACGGCTTTTAAGTCGCTGATATGCCAGGTATAAGTTTTTTGCCCCTTTGCATTCGCTCCGGCGGATTCGCGGCCCGGCACATTGAGCTCTCTGAATCTTATACTAAACTCAGGTTTGCATATAAAACTAAATGTACTTTTTTCAACGGCCATATTTGTTTGCGGGTTGGGCTGCCACTCGTCAAACAGAAGCGATTGTTTTGATCGAATTTCGTATTCGTAAGCAATCGTGTAGGGATAAACATTTACGGCAGGCAGGTAATGCATTATCCTGGTGTCCAAAAATAAAGAGAACCCATCAACTGCGCTTACATCGTCAAAATCACTTTGCGAAAATTTTCCTGATTGCGCGCCAAATTCATTGTAGACCACACCCTTGATATACCGGATGGACGTGGTTTTATCATGCCAGATCACGATATGGGCCAAATCATCCCCGTTTTTATTTAAAACAGTAATTGCTTTTTTTACGTGATAAATTGTGTTTTCTAAATCTTTTACTTCAATGCTTATTTCTTCATTTCGTACAACCGCGCTTGCATAGGGCAGCAAATCTTTTGGAATAAGGTGCGCATCATAATCTTCCTGTGCTCTTGCCGCAATTCCCGATATCAACAGGCAAAACGTTACGATAATTAATTTCATTTATTCTTTTTGAAAACCAGCTCGGCTTTTTCCGACAGGATAATTTTGTTATATAATTCTTTCAGGTATGGGTATTCATTGGTATCATATACTGCCTTGAATTGCAGCACATGCGAGAAGGTAAAAGTATTATTCATGTTGTCAAAACTGGTTAAGAACTTACCGCCGCTGTTAGGCATGGAAAAAGCGATGTTTTGCGGCGGGT